>ERZ1023894.174-NODE-174-length-15015-cov-262.816921_pt1 | contig 15015 bp, 23 predicted proteins | sample MGYA00380398_ERZ1023894 | MGnify/ENA primary metagenome ERZ1023894 (study PRJEB33179, sample SAMN07448994) | human gut metagenome | biome: Human-gut; feature: Human associated habitat; material: Faeces | host: Homo sapiens | place: India: Bhopal | collected...
GATTTTATTTGCGTAGTATTGTATTATAATCTTGCAAGGGAAAGTCCCTTGTACAACGAACTGAATGTACACCAATTGTAAAGGAGTAATGCACATGAAAATTTGTATTCCGTATGTGGTTGTTACGGCGGTTGAAGGCCGCGTGGTTAATGACTACTGCTTTGTGGACACTACTAGCAGGCGAACCCTCGCGCAGTTCGTATCTGACCAGACGTGCGCAAAGGTGATTCACACGGAGCAGAAAAAGCACACATTCGACATTGCCTATACGGAAGTGGGGCCGGAAACCGTTTTCACTGAGGTTTGCAAGGCGTCGGGTGCAAATAAGGCGTGGGACGACCTCGCCGAAAAGTTCATCGACATTCCGGCAGAAAGTGAGGGCGGTAACAATGCCTGATACTTGCCCTAATTCCTGCCCCACCGTCACCAACGTATCGCACGTTATGCTGTATGAAGATGCCGCGCAGAATATCTATGGTATTGTGTATGACAAGGACGGCAACGTGCTGAACGTGGTTTCCGGTGTCGGCAAACTTGACCCCCTGCCCATCCACGCATTTGAGGAAGCGGCACGGCGCGGCTTTCCGTACTCCCCGCAGTGGAACCCTTGCAATCATGACGGAAAGACCATGGAGCAGATTGTGGCAGAGCTGGAAGCCCAGCGGCACCACATTGCCACAATCTTTACCAATCAGTCGCCGACCGCCCTCTATCCCACCAACGGTGATTCTACCGCAAAGCAGTTCCTGTTGCGCTGGATTTTCTGAGGGGGTGAACGTATGCAGGATATCAACAATAAGCTGGCCGAAATCGTGGAGTTGCTGAAAGATATCAGCAAAACGGCGCTGTCCATGATGGCGACGCAGAACGCAATTAACGCCAAGCTCGACACCGTCAACAACAAACTGGATGACCTCATCCGCAAATAACAAAGGGAGATTATTACTATGGCTATCACCAAAAAGACCGTTGACCCCGCACCCGAAACCATGAACGACCGCCCCACCCTGAACTTGACCGGTGCGACCATTCAGGCCGCGTATCAGTTGAGCGACACTTGCGTTGTGTTCACCCTGAACATTCCGGGCGCGTCCTTGCGCGGTATGCGTATGGTTGAGAAGAAAACCGGGGGGTACTTCATCAGCACCCCGCAGGACAAAGGCAAGGATGGACAGTACCATGACCGGTTCTTGGTGTATCTGTCCGCAGATGATGAACAGCGCGTTATCGACGCGGTTCTGAATCACTTTTCCGGCACGGGCGAAAAGCGGGACTTTAAGACCCGTTATGAGGTGTAACAAAATATGAGCAAGCGGAACGAAACGCCGCTTGACCTTTACACGGGCGGCGGCTGGATAAACATTCCGGCTGTCGCCCATTTGGGTTGTTGGTGTAACATCCTGATAGGTAAACGTCAAGTTGGTAAAACCTACGGCACCCTTAAATATATGTTGGAGAACAACATACATTTTCTGTATTTGCGGCGCACTACAACGGAGTTTGACGCTATAACGTCCGACCCAGACTTGAACCCCTTTTTACCTTTGAAAAATGAAGGGTTTGACGCGGATGTTGTGAAAAGTGGTAAAGTTACTTACACAATCGGTAGGTTTGAATATGAGGACGGTAAACCGAAACAGTGCCTAGAGAAGTACGGAATCGGCATGACGTTGCCCAGTATTGCAAATATTCGCGGTTTTAATGGTTCTCAATTTGAGGACGTTGTTTTTGATGAATTCATCCCGGAACGAATTGTAATGAAGCGCAAAGCAGAGGGCGACGCCCTGTTGAACGCTTATGTAACAATCAACGGCAACCGCGAATTGGAAGGACGTCCACCCCTCAGAATTTGGTTGCTTGCAAACGCTTTTGATATTGCGTCGCCCATTCTCGTTGAATTGGGTGTGGTGGATGAAATCGCAAAACTTGCCAGAACGGGCAAAGAATGGACTGCCACCAAGTCGGGAATTTTTATCGGTATGCCGAAAAGCACCGCAGTATCAGCAAAACGTGCCAACACGGCGTTTATGCGGCACATGATGAAAAATCCGGATAGCAAGTTTTATCAGATGGCAATGCAGAATAAGTTTGCATACAACAATCTTGAACAAGTCCGGCCTATGAATTTACGCGGCATGAAACCGGAATTTCAGGTTGCGGGGTTGTTTTGCTACCAATACGACGGAAACCACTATTATTTGTGCCAGTCCCCGCACCAGTCCCGCGAAATTTACCCGGACACCAGTGCTGGAAAACAGGCGTTTAGGCTTGCCCATCCCTATTTCCAAACCATGCTTGTTTTGAATCAGGTATGGGTTTCCGATGTTCCTACCCTGATAAAGATAAAACAATATCTTGACATTCAGGATTGAATCCGTTATTATAATAAGTAGCGGGGGACCCCAAAAGCAAAGCGCCCCGGAAGGGCGTGGGGTTGCATTCTTTGCTTGCATACCCCCGCATTCAAGAAATGAGGTGAACAAACTTGCTCACATTTTCATACAGCGCGGATAAAGAGAAAAACATATCCGCTCACTTTAAGGTGAAGGAGTTTCACAGCAGGAAGGACCCAGCCGACCTTGTGAAGGTTGATGAACGGTTGATTGCACTGCTGGAAAACATCCGGAACCATACCGGCAAACCGGTCATCGTTAATAGCGGTTATCGGAGCGCGGCATACAATGCCACAATCAAAGGCGCGGTTTCTAACTCCCAGCATGTGCAGGGCAAGGCCGCAGATATCCGGATTGCTGGTGTTTCCCCCGCCAAAGTTGCCGAAATCGCAGAATGCTATTTGGGCAGTTCCGGCGGTATCGGCATTTATTCGACTTTCACCCACGTTGACGTGCGCAAGTCGTGCGCACGCTGGAAAGGAGCGTATTAACAATGGCACTTACTTTGAATGATGTTCTGACCCTTGGCAAGATGGGCTTTACCAAAACTGACATCGCCGCACTGATGGGCGCACAGCCTGCAACCCCGGTGCAGACCACACCGCCCCCTGTTGCAACGCAGTCTGCCGCGATTGCTACCCCCGAACCTGCTCCCGCCGCCATTCCGGCGGCACAGACCAGCGCACCCGCCGCGCCGGATTATGGCGCACTGGTGGCGGGTCTGGCTGACCTGTCTGCCAAGGTTTCCGCACTTTCCGTTCCGTCTGCTGGTGTTGTCGGGTCCGTTGCCCCTGAAACCAGTATTGAAGATATCATTTTGAGCGCCTACCAGCCCAAACAGGCCGACGCACCCGCGCCGGATTTCATGAAAGGAGTGAACAAGTAATATGGCAAATCCCAATATTCCCGCCAAAGCGGGTATGAGCGTTTTTCGACCGCAGGACATTTACGCCATTGCTAATGCGCTGGTGAAGGAAGTCACCGGGCAGACCCCGGCAATCACTGCTGTTGACACGAGTTCGTTTATCAACGTCGGGCAGATGTGTCTGGACCAGAGCAAGGAAGGGACGTTGCAGGCCCTTTCTAACATGATTGCCCGTACTATCATTGCGGTGCGTCCCTACTCTGGCCGCTTCACCAGCATTGAAGCAAGCTCGCAGGAATGGGGCCTGTTCATTCGCAAAATCGCCTTTTTCAGCGGCGATTTTGACGAAACGAAATTCATCAACACTGTTCAGAACCCCGAAACGCTGAGGGACGGCAACAGTGTTGATATGTACAGAATCAAAAAGCGGTACCCGCTCGAGATGTTCTATACCGGTGAAAGTACCCTGAACCAGCGGTACACCACGTTCCGGGAACAGCTGAAAACCGCTTTTCAGAGCGAAAGCGAATTTTCGGCATTTCTGAACGGCATGATGGTTGAAATCGGTAACGACGTGGCCCGCTGGAAAACCGCCGAAAACCGTGCAGTTGTGATGAACTTCATTGGCAGTCTGTACAACACTGGCAAGGCAGGCCAGAAGGTCAATCTTACGGAGCAGTTCAACGCGGCCCGTGATACCAATTATACCACCCGCGAACTGTTGACCACACATTTGCAGGAATTTCTTTCGTTCTTTGTGTCCTATCTGGAAACGCTGACCGGCCTGCTGGAAGAATCCAGCGAACTTTATCATCTGACCCCCGACTGTACCGATGACAGCGGCAACACCCTGCATCTGTTCCGGCACACTCCCAAGAGCGAACAGAAGTTGCTCCTGTATCAGCCCCTTATCAACGACGCCAAGGCGTGGGTTTATCCCGCGATTTTCGGTCCGGGTTACCTGAGCTTTGGCAATTATGAGGGTGTCCAGTTCTGGCAGAACATCAACAACCGTTCTGCCGTATCGGTTACCCCCGCGCAGTTCGACGTGAACACCGCAAAACAGGTTAGGGGCAAGGCTGTCAATCTGGATTACGTTGTCGGCCTGCTGTACGACCGCCGCGCACTGGCTACCGCCTACCGGCAGGACAGCGTTTATACGACCCCGTTTAACATTTCGGGTGAGTACTACAACACTGAACATCACTGGAAGATGAGCTATATGCAGGACCCGACCGAAAACGCCGTGCTTTTCTACATGGCTGACCCTGTTGTTGGTCCGTAACAAGCCGAAAAGGCCCGACCGTAAAAGGCCGGGCCTTATTTTATAGAAAGGAAGGTGTTATATATGGCACGCGGTGAATTTCAGGGTGCAGTCCCGGAACCTACGGTAACACACGGTTATCATTTCCACTTTGGAAACGTTGACAAGAAAATCAACAGCACCAAAATTTTTGGTTATGACGTACTGAAAGATGAAGAACGGTGCGACTTTAAGAAAGTTACCAGCATGGAACGCCCTGTTATTTTTGTGAACCTGAACAGCCTGAATATTTCCCCGCAGTGGAATTATTGCCATTGCGAGGAAACGGAAAGTTATTATTGGGTTCGTGATATTTCGGTTGGTGTGTATGGGCGGGGTTCCGCGAATATCTGGCAATTTGCCTTGGAGCTTGACCCGCTGGCAACCTACCGGAGCACCATTTTAAAAACCAAAGCGTTTATCGAGTACGGATTTAACAGCGATGCCAGCGGTGCGCAGTATCGTTTGCAGGATTCCCGGCAGGCAGTCGCCCAACGTCCTACTATTGCAACGGTCACCGCAGATATCACCGATGGTAAACTTTCTGCAACCGATGGATTTTATGTGCTGTCGGCTGTTGGTAAAGACGGCCTGTTGTCTTATAAAGTGGATGCATTGAGTATGGAATTACTTTTGAAAACGGTTTCCACAACGTGGGAAGTGGAAACAAAAGCCTTTGTCCGGTGGGAGCTGGCATTGCCGGAGTTTATGAACAAACTTGTGTTTGGTGATACTGCAACAAGCTGTATTCGGTCCTGTATCTGGTTGCCTTTAAAAGACCCCGGCGGCGGTGGGCGAGGTGATAAAGAAATCACGTTGGGTCAATTTAATACCGGCATTATCAAACCGGTTATTTCGATGGACAAAAACGTGTGCGTGCATACGGACATTGCAATTCCGTGGCCTGCCGCAGATTGGAAACGCCTGAATTGTCAAATTCAGTTGTATATCCCTATGGTGGGTGTTGTCGGTATTCCTGTTGACCAGTGCAACAATGCCGCAACGGTTGGTGTTGACTGGTGTTTGACGTATATTGACGGCAGTGTTACTATTCGCGTAACTGCTGGCAACTACTGTTGTTACGTCGGTTCTACCAACATTTCCAGCGTGTACGGTATCGGCACATCCAACATTGACCCGGTGAAAGCGGTTTCCGGTTCTATTTCTTCCATCGGTTCCGCGTTACAGTTTGGCGGGGGTATTGGCGCGGCAATGGGGCCGTTTGGAGCGGTTGCCGGTGCCGTTGCCGGTCTGGCCGCTGGTGCTGAGGGTGTGAAACAAAGCATTCAACCCATCAACCAGTGCGTCGGCATGACCACCGGTGCAAGTCAAACGCTATTGCCGACCGACGCACAGTTGACGCTGTTATATTACCCGCCCATTGACGATTCCGGGTATCAGGGTTTATATGGTTACCCAGTCATGCGTGTAGCAACCCCGGCAAACGGGTATTGCAAAACGCGGGGTTTCAGTTGCCAGCCAAAAGGCGCAAAGCCGGATGAAATCGCGTACATTAACGCCGCTATGGATTCCGGCGTGTTCATTGAGTAAAGGAGTGATGATAAATGTATCAGTGTTACGATGGGCATTACGATTGCACCCCGATGCCGTGCGGCATGTTTGACCGCACGTTTTCTACTGACGTACTGACATATTGGGAGCGTTCTTTCTTCCAGCGCATGCGCGGCATGTTTGAGTTTACCGGACTGCCGGAAGCCGGAGACGGTCAAATTGCTTGGGACTACGATGCCTTTTTGTATCAGCTGTTTCGGATGGGCTATGCAGTTGTTTTCCAGTCCCGCAAATATGGCGTTGTTGTACAGCCCGGCGTGCCGACCGGTTACGGCCTGCAATTCCAGCCGCGCGGCATGCAGATTTCCACGCCGTTTTTCAACTTTCCCCGCCCTCTGGAAATTGGCCGGGAATGCGGCGTTATCAAGCTGACCCCGGACTATCGCGGCGCGTGGGATATTATCCTGAAATATGCGCGGGAAATGCAACTGGCAGAGGTTGCAATTCGTCAATCCGCTTTGAACGCACGGTTTGCGTATGGCGCGTTCGCCAAAGATGACAAACAGAAACGGTCATTAGAAATGTTGTTTAACAAACTGGCAAACGGTGAACCCGCTATTATTGTTAATGCCGACCTTAAAAAGTCCATTGGTACGGGAAGTAAAGAGGAATCATATGAACTGCCCATTATGCAGTTTGACCGCGATTTGTCCAAAAATTTTATTCTGCCCGATTTGATGGAGTACCGGCGCAATATCCTTTGTGACTTTTACCGGGAGTTGGGCGTGTCTGTCCAGCCCAACAAAAAGGAACGCATGGTGGTGCAGGAAAGCAAGGCCGCAGACGCGGAAACGTTCAACCGTCGGGAAGTGTGGCGTATCACATTGGAAAAATCCTTGGATATCGTAAACAAAATGTATGGAACCAACATCAACTTTGAAATCGTGGAACCTGACCTTTCGGAAATTGACGAAAGTTCCACATGGAACAATGAGGGGGTGAAGAACAATGCTGGTGAATGAACTTGTATCTTCCTGTAATCTGGAAGCCCTGTTAATGGTTGACCCGGATATATTTGCAAATATGGTGGTGCCTGATGGCGTCGAAAAGGCGGGTGTTATTGCCGCTATTCGGCGTTCTCACGGTCTGGCCCCGCTTTATCATCCTGACCCGTTTTGGTTAAAGCAGGAACTTTATTGGTGGAGCCGGGAAAATTTGCCCATCTGGAAAAAGCTGTTTGCCACCACTCAGTTGGACTACAATCCCATCTGGAACACGGACATGTCGGAACGCACCCGCGATACGACCGAAACGACCCGGGACACTTCTGAACAGACCACCCAGCATTCGCAGGGCGGCGCACATGACCAGAAACAGAGTGCCGACGACCGGCACACGATGGAAACGACGGGCAATCTGTACCACGAAAACACCAAGGGTGACGGGTTTACCACCGATAACACCGCAGGGCATGGCGAAACGACCGCCGATGAAACCAGAAACACGGTCGGCAGTTTGAACCGCTTAACTACCGGAAACCGGAACACGGCGCATGATGAAACTATGACCGATAAAATCAGCACCACCAAAGACGGCACAAGCAAAGTTATCAACGATGTATCGGCCGAAAACGAGGCGGAATACCAGCCCTATGACCAGACCAACACAACCACTCATGAAGAGGGAACCAGCGATGAGACCCGGAAAACCAACTGGACGGAAAAGGAAGATACTACCGGGACCCAGACCGACGGCACCACGGAAGATATGACCGACAAGCAGGCCACCACGTCGGACACAATCGGCCGGGCACATGGTACTTACGGCGATACCGGAAGCACCGACGGACACGGGCACACGGAGCGGCAGAACGGAGAGCGGGGAACCGCTCAGGAAACGGCAGTTAATGCCCACGATGAACACGCCCACGGTATGACCACGGGCAAGGTCACCGAAACCGTTGTAACGACCCACGAATATACCAAAGGCGGCAACATCGGCGTCACAACAACGCAACAGATGATTGAGGCAGAGCGTGAAAGCGTGCTTTTCAACATCTATAAGGTCATTGCCGATTCTTTCCACCGCACATTTTGTCTTGACGTTTATTGATAGGGGTGATACAATATGTATACAGAGATTTTGTGCGCGGTCATTTCGGGGGCGGTCACACTGGTAGGTGTGTTGATTGCAAACAGCAGGTCCCAAGCGGTGACGGAAACGCGGCTGGACGAACTGACCCGGGAAGTCCGCGAACACAACAATTTTGCCCAGCGCGTCCCCGTGCTGGAAGAAAAAATCAACGTCGCAAATCACAGAATTTTCGACTTGGAAGAAAGGAGCAAAAACCATGAAACTTCCTATTAAGCCTGAGACTATCGCAAGAACTTTTGTGCTGGTGCTGGCCCTCATTAACCAGTGCCTGAGTGCGGCGGGCAAGTCCCCGCTCCCCATCGACAACGAGACGCTGGAACAGTTCATCACCGCTGGCATTACCACCGCCGCCGCCCTGTGGGCGTGGTGGGAAAACAACAGCTTCACCCAGAACGCCCTGCAGGCCGACGAACTGCTGGCAAGCCTGAACCACAAAAACAAGTGAGGTGCTATCCATGGATTACCCGTTTTGCGCAAATCCGGGGTACACCCCCGGTGACCCCGCAATGTACGATTTGCGGTGGATGGTCGCCCAGATTCAGAGCTTGACCACCCTTGTGCAGGGTATCGCACGCGGACAGGAAGCGCAGGGCGGCAACATTACCGCCCTGAACACCGCACTGTCCGACCTGACCAAAGCGCAGGAGTGCATCAACCGGCGTTTGGACGCGGGCGACTTTGAGGACGAAAACTTTATCGAGTGGGCAGACAAGAATCTGCCTGCCATGGTAAACGAAATGGTGCATTTTGTCTGGTTTGGCCTGACCCCTGACGGTCATTTCGCGGCATACGTCCCGCAGAATTGGCGCTGGTTGATTTTCAATACGGGTGTCGATATCACCAAACCGGATTATGGGCACCTCATTATTACCTATTAAGAAAGGAGAAAAGCATTATGAGTTGTTGCGACAAAGACAAACATTGCCACCCCTACCCTATCGAACCGGCACCGTTTGCCCCCGGCGGTTGTGACCCGCACCCGCCTTGCCCGCCCAGACCGCCGCGCCCCCCGTACAAGCCGGGGTGCCCGCCGTCTCAGTACATCGGTTCCCGGTATGTGCCGATTTTTGCGGACCCCATCGAGTGGGACAAATCCAAGGCTTATGAAAGCCTGACCATTGTTGTTCATGAGGGGGAGAGCTACACCAGCCGTTGCAACGTCGGTCCCGGTATTGATATCACCAATACCACTTATTGGGCAAAGACCGGCGCATATAATGCCATTCTGGAACAGTACCGGAATGAGGTTGGCGACCTGAGTTCGCAGGTTACCAGCTTTGCCAAGGACAACGCGGAATTCCGGGAGAAAATCGACGGTTACGACAAGGACAACGCCGCCATGAAGGAAACCGTTTCCAGCTACACGGAAAAGGTGGACAAACTGACGGAACGTGTCACCGCTGATGAAGCCGATATCGACGCAGTGCAGGCAACGACCGCCCAGCATACTAAAGACATTGCAGACCTGAAAGCAAAGGACACCGACCTGCAACAGCAGATTTCCGCGAACGATACCGATATTGCCAACATCAACGACCACCAGACCGAACAGGATTCTCGTCTGGACAGCATTGAAGCGGTTAACGCCAAACAGGAAACCGCGATTGCCAAAAATGCGTCGGATATCGCCGCAGAAACAAGTCGTGCCAGCGCCGCAGAGGTTGCGAACGGCAAACTGATTGCCCGGAACGCTGAGGAACTGGCAAAGCATGCTACGGAACTGGCCGACCATGAAAAGCGTATCACCGCACTGGAAACGGATAACGCCACCAACAAGGCCGACATTCGCGCCAACGCGGCGAAAAACACGGCACAGGATGCCGAAATCGCCGCCGCCAAGGATGCCGCCACCCACGCACAGGAAACCGCCGACGGGTGCCGCGCTGATATCGGCAATTGGAGCGCCACCCATCCCGGGCAGACTATCGCGGAGTGTGTGACGTCTCAGGAAACGGAACTGGAAAGTCACGCGGGAGAAATTGCCAAGCTGGAAGCAGACAAGGCCGACAAAACCGCCCTGAACCAGTATGTGACCAACACCACATACACCGCAGGCCAAAAAACGCAGGATGACCGGATTACCGCACTGGAAAACAAGCCTGCCAGCGATTTCCGTATGACGTGGGGGCAGTTCACGGCAAACCCTGTAATTGGACCGATTACCGCGTTCAACGGGTTTGGTTATAAGGTTTCCGGCACCCCTCAGGCTCTCGACGTGGTACTGGCAGGGTCCTTGCCTGTTGAGGATAACCCCACTGCTGACGGCGATTTCATTCCTTATAGATTTGACGCCCCCATGTTTATTAACTTCTCCCTTTATCTTCTGTTCTTCACATCCAACGGCACCCACCGTACGGAGATTCCCCTTGGTCCGGGTTCGGGGCCTGCCAGTGGCGGCGTTTCTGTTGCCAACGGATTGTATAAGATGACTGTTACGGGCACATCCGTTGCGGACGTAACTGAAACCAGCCAGATTTACGGTTATTCGTGGTGCATTGCCCCCAAAACCGGCGGTTCTGCTGGCTAACTGCTTATAACCAAGCGCCCCCGCTCTTAGAGCAGGGGCGCTTTTATTGTTCCATGTGGAACATTATTCCATCATCATAAAACCTATTACCACAATATCAACACCAATTGCGGCAACGCCCAAAGTCACCCCAGCGAATACGCCCCATTGACTAAACACGGTGCCGCAAAGTAAAATTTCCACGCTTAAAAGTATAATCAGTATACCAATCAATATTAACATATCGCACAATTTCATATTATCACCCCATCTTTGTTTCTTCAAAATCGACCTTTTGACCGCCGACTTCATAACGACGCGGTTCCATCACAATCCAAGACGCGGATTCCGTTGGCTTGGCAAAATCGACGCGGTGCTTGATTGGGCTGTCGTGGTATGTGAGCATCTGCCCGCCTGCATCGACCACCACCAAAAATTCATTTAGGTTGTTGATATCATCTTTGAGGGCGGAAACGCCCTCTTTTTTGCCGACGCCTGCAATTGTGCTTTCTAGTGCACCATCACAGGTACGCGCGGCATAGCATTTTGCGTGAAGAAACCGGAATTCTTTATAACCGTATTCTGCATTCGGGTGTTCATCCTCAGCAATACCAATATAAATCTTTTTACCATCTTTGCGTTCAACCACAACTTTCCGTGCAACGCACTGTTGCATGATTTCACGGTTGTACGCTTCCACACCCGGAACTTTTGGACCTTGGAATTTGCAACTGTCCGTGTCCCAATAAATCACGTTTTCCCAACCAACGATTTTTAACAATTGCCAGAGCTTGAGACGGGTCAAACTAGCTGTCCACAAACCCCACAAAAAGGGGAACTTGCTTTCTTGGCTTTTGGCGACGTCGTCCGGCGTTTTGCTGTCCAGATTGGTTTCCCAGTCGGTGCGGGTAAACTCGATTGTGTCCGCAATGTTTGCGGCATATTCATCACGCACCGTCTTTTGGGCACACGCGCCGAAAATAGTATTGACACAGATTTTTGAAAACATGTAGTCCGGTGTGCCTTTCATGGTTTCTTTTACCCGGAATTTTTCGTAAATGGCTTTCCGGAAACTGTCCGGCAGATAGGCCAGCCGGAAGCATACACTTTCCATGGCAACCATGTTATCATAGGTGTATGCTTCCCGAATTCTTTGCCAGTCGTTACTGTCGCAGTAAAGGTAACATCCATCCGCGCCAAGCAAACGACCGTTGTCCACTCCCCGTTCACCCTCAATCGCGGCGCATTTGCTAACGCTGATTACGGGGTCGGGGCATTCAGGCCGGATATCAGGGTTGACAAGCAAAATCTTTGCGACCCATCCAAACCCGTTTTCTATTAGATTTTCCATATCTTCCATCGGGGTTTCGTCGGGCAAGTCGATGATGTGCCCTGCCGGAAATTTCCACAATAGCTGTTGCGACGGGTGAGCGCTTTTAAAGTCGTAGCTGTTGCAATTGGTGTACGTCTGTCCGGCACGCCACCGCGTGCCGTGCGTGTCACCGCCTGCCATTGCTTTATAACACAGTTTCATCTGTTTAGCGTTCATTTTCAATGCATCCATGCGGCGGCGGCAATTTTGGTCATGCGAAATTTCGCCGTTGACGGCCTGAATCACCATGCCCGTGTTAGTAAGCGGTATTGTTGCCGCATTATAATTGCGCTCCCTTTTCATTCGTTCAATCGCTTCCCACAATCCAAGCACGTCGTTCACACAATATGCAAATTCGGCATCATCTAGTGACGTGTCGGGTGTGCGATAAACGCTATAATCCAAATCGCCCTTTAATTTAGCGTGTAAGCACCCCTCAGTTGCACGGGCAAGTGATTTTTGGAAAAGTTTCAGGCTATCCCTAAATTCAATTCCGTTGTCAAATTCCAAATACAACGGCTTGCGGCTTTTGGTGTACAGGGCTTTGCAATCGCCCCAGCGGTTGCACAGCATTTGAATTAAATAGGTATATTCGTAACCCAGATTGTGCACATACACAACCAGCCGTTTTTTCTCACTGACGTGCCATTTGTCTACAATCGTTTCCATAATTTGTGCCCAGTCCTCAAAGTATCGCGGGACAACGACCGCGCCGCCTATACAGGTCTGAAAACTATAGGCGAACCCGTCCGCGTCGCTGTTCGTCGTCTCAATATCAAACGTGCAAGTCACATCAAGATACTTTTTGCCAAAATATTTGCGCTCCCCGCCCTTTAATTTCTTGCGTCCTTTTGTGACTGCTTGGGGACACTTGAGCATTGGCAAAAACTCTTGTAGAGTTTCGGCAATATATGTATCTTGACTGTACCGCATTAGGGTGCGCCTTTCTTCCTACCATGTTTCCGGAGAGACGCCAAGAGGGCCGCGCCCTCTTTTCGGTCATCTTCCACCATTTGCCCAAACTTTTGGGACCGCGTGCGTTGTTGTCGGATTTCTTCCAATGACCCCTCAGCGGCGCGGCCTGAAACAATTTCTTCATAGATGATATCAGAACCCAGTATATTTTCCCATTCTGCCGTCATGTATTTTTCAAACAAAGCCGACATAGTGGTTATATCGCCTTTAAAGCCCATTTCCTGAGCGGCTTTTAATACCCGCTGTTGATGCTCCCGCATGCCGCCAACCGTTGACGTCGGAGCGGTTATAAAATCGCGGAGTTGTACAAATTCTTTTTCCAACTCCTGCCGGGTTGCGCTGGAAACCTTTTCACGATATCGCGGAATATCTTTTCCAGTTTGCCGGATTGCACGCTGATATGCGGATTTCGTCAATCCTGCTTTTTCCAGCGCACGCAAGCGATTATTTGCGGCCTTGGCGGCACGCTTGACAATATCGCGGAGTTCGTCGGTTGTATACGCTTTGGTGGGCTTTTCGCCTTTGGCATAATCGGCCCACGGTTTAGCGCGAAAGGGGCGACCTTTGCCGCCCTGTTTGCGCTTTGACTTGGTTTCTTTCTTGGCTTTCAGCTTTTCCGTTTTCCGCTGTTTCGCGGCTTTCTTGTTGCTGACCTTTTGGGGCTTCTGTATCATGCGGGATTCTTTCCCCGCTGGCTCTTCCCGGACAAGTCCGGTTTGCGATTTCAGTTTCTTCATTTTGCACCTCTCATATCAAAATATTGTACCCGGAAATCCCCACCCGGTAAAGGTTCCACATTCGGATTAAACATATTTTTTCTAATAAACGTCATATACTTGTCAAATTCTTTCATGGTCATCTGCTTGCATCCTGCTTTAAGACGCCAAGCAAAACCGTGGTCAATTCGATTTGCAGGGAACGCTTTTTCCGGTTCACAAGTGACGTGTTCATAAATATAAACTTTCATGTTAGCACATCCCCTTTTTGCTGAAATACTGAATACGGATATCACCATTCTGTAATTCGGTCATGTACGGGCGGTTTCCGTTTGCCCTCAGATAGTTGTACAAATTACGGATTCCCGCGTTGCTGTATGCCTGTTTCGTTGCGGCAATGACCTTGTAGCCGCTCAAACGAACCCGTTCACCGTCTTTCAGCTGGCTAACGTCAACTGCCTTTTTGTTGGTCCATTCCAGTTCATACAAATGTAACATACGCATTATTCCAAATCCCCCTTGTTGTAATATGCGACCAATTCTTTCTCGCCTTTCTTGTGGCCCCGGTCATTCCGGAGCGCTTCACGCATGAGCTTTGCGCAAGCCCCGACCGGCTCCAAATAATACTTGAATCGGCCCGTGATATACGGTTCTTCCGGGTGCGATAGCACCCGGTTTTCAACCGTATCAAAATTGGTAATGCAGATGTATTTAATCATTGCTATAGCTCCTTTCAATATTCTTTTGGACGTTGCATATACAAGCCAACTGAATGCCAAATACCGGTTCCGATACGCTCACGTTCCACAATTTCCTGCCCGTACATATTCCATCCCAAACGATAACGATACTTATTTGTATTGTAGAATCCAACAGTGTTTAACATATTTGCCATTTTATTAGCATTTAACATAAGAACGACGGCGGTCATACATGGTACAGTTAATTGTAACATCATCGACCCTACGACCATCATAAACCGTGCACATTTCACAAAAGACTTTCATAACACCATACATATCCTCAACGCCATTTGTAAACCAGCCTGTCACTTCACAAGGTTCATTGTTCATTTTGGATGCAAGTTTATTGGCTTTGCGGATTTCGGAAACTTTCAAATCAAACTCTTTCATGGTATTTGCTCCTTTTCTGTCTACTGTGCTTGGTTATCTTCTATTATTAGAATACCAGAATATTGTGAACAAATATACTATATTTT
>ERZ1023894.182-NODE-182-length-14596-cov-8.306788_pt1 | contig 14596 bp, 15 predicted proteins | sample MGYA00380398_ERZ1023894 | MGnify/ENA primary metagenome ERZ1023894 (study PRJEB33179, sample SAMN07448994) | human gut metagenome | biome: Human-gut; feature: Human associated habitat; material: Faeces | host: Homo sapiens | place: India: Bhopal | collected...
AGTCTGAAATTTATTTCCGTGAAATCGGCCTCTGGGAAAATGGTGCCCCTGGACACCCTGCTCACCAGCTCCATTACCACCGGTCCCTCCTCCATTACCCGTTTCAACGGCGTCCGCAGCGTCACCATCCAGGGCAGCGCCGCCAGCGGCTACAGTTCCGGTGAAGCCATGGCAGCGGCCGAAGAAGCGGCCAAGAGCGTCATGCCGACGGGGATGACCATCGAATGGTCCGGCCAGAGCCGCGAAGAAAGCACGTCGTCCAGTTCGACGACGAAAATCCTGCTCATGGCCCTGGTCTTCGCCTTCCTCTGCCTGGCTGCCCTCTATGAAAGCTGGTCCATGCCGTTCGCCGTCCTGTTCACCGTACCGACGGGGATTTTCGGGGCTGTCGGCTCGGAATACATCATCCGCCAGCTGGCGACCTTGTTCAACGCCAATGCCAGCGGCTTCTTGAACAGCGTCTACATGCAGATTGGCGTCATCATGATCATCGGCCTGGCGGCCAAGAACGCCATCCTCATCGTCGAATTCGCCAAAGAGCGTGTCGACAAGGGTATCGACCCGATGGAAGCTGTCGTCATCGCCTCCAAGCTTCGCCTGCGGCCAATCCTCATGACGGCCTTTACGGCCATCATCGGCTGCCTGCCTCTGGCCTTTGCCAGCGGTGCCGGCGCCGGAGCCCGCTGCGGCATGGGCGTCGCCGTCGTCGGCGGCATGACCTTTGCCACCCTCTGCGGCCTGCTCCTCATCCTGGCGTTCTACATCATTTCCGAAAAAATGGCCCGCAGCTTCTGGAAAGCCACAGGCCTGAAACGAATCAAATTCAAACACCGCATGTTGAGGCGGTGAAAAAAAAGCTTGTCGCATGTGCGGCAAGCTTTTTTAAGTGGTTAGTAGCTAGTGGTTAGCGGATGGCAGAAACCTTCACGCGACGCCATCCCTACTCATGTACGATGAGTTCCAGGATGTCTGGGCGGGTGTAGTGGCCGGCGGCGTCGAATTCCATGTGGCGCAGGACGACTTGGTCCATGTCCAGGTCGGCGTAGATGATGGCTTCCCGGTCCCAGACGGGCTCGGTGACGTAGTGACCGCACGGATCGATGATGCAGCTGCCGCCGCGGCAGGCCGTGTCGTTCAGTTTGGCGACGGCCCCGCTTTCGACCAGGTCGGCCGGGTACATGTCCTTAGTGAAATACTGGTCGACGTTGAAGACGTAGCAGCGCCCTTCGATGGCGATGTGCTTGACCGTATCCTGCCATTCCGGGTTGTCATTGGTATTCGGTGCCAAATAGAGGCTGACGCCTTTCTGGTAGAGCGCCGTCCGAGCCAGGGGCATATAATTTTCCCAGCAGATGAGCGAGCCCATGGGCCCCCACGACGTCTGGACCATGGGGAAATACGTCGACGGGTCATGAGAATCAGCCCAGATATAGCGTTCTGCCCCAGTTGGTTTGATTTTCCGATGATGAGCCGCCAGCGTGCCGTCCGGTGCCAAGATGACATTGCTGCAATACAGGGAATACGTCGTTTCATCCCGTTCGGTAATACCCAGGCTGACATAAGCCCCGGCGGCTTTGGCCGCAGCGGCTACGTCCTGCAAATCCTGACGGACGACGACGGCCTGGTCATAATAGCGCTTCCAGTCGGCCCGTTCGGCTTCGGAACGGCTGCCGACGGTAAAGCCGAAGGTCAGGCCATAGGGATAGCATGGAACCAGCGATTCGGGAAAGACGATGAGCTGTGCCCCATTCCGGCCGGCCTCCTCGATTTGATGGACGACTTTCTGCAGCGTCGCCTGTTTATCGAAGAATACAGGCGCAGCCTGCACGATAGCGGCGCGTAGTTTCTTTTCTAAATTTCGCATAGCGAATCCCCCTCATTTCTTTTTTCTTAGTATACCGTAATTTAAAAAAATGTGCTATACTGATTCAGTCCACAGTTTACGGACCGATAAGGATAACGACTGTGCAGTTTTCGGGCTGCCGTCGTTATCCTTTTTTGTATGATAAAGGAGGGCTTATGTATTTGCTCATCGATAATTACGATTCTTTTACGTATAATTTGGCCGATTTAGTGGCGGAAACGGGACGCGACGTACAGGTCTGCCGCTGCGACCAGATTGGGCGGAATGAGATTGCCGCTTTGAACCCGCAGGGACTGATTATTTCGCCTGGGCCGAAACGTATCTCAAAGCCTATTTGAAAAAGCATTACCAGGCCAATCAGACCGCCCTGCCCTTGACAGCCGGGGCCATCGGCTATGTCAGCTATGACTACGGCCTGGCACTCCATGGGATGAAATCCCGCCACGCCCCTGCCTTTCCCCTGCCTGATATGAAGTGGGTCTTTTACGATTTCTTCATCATCGAACACCGGCAAAGCCACGCCTGATTGTTGCCTGCCAATGGCCAGACGATGCCGGCCGATGACATGATAGCACAGATCTAAGAGAAAATCCGGACTCGCCTTCAGGAAAAACCGCTCCCGCATACTGACGAAAATAGCCAATATGCCTTAACCGTCCAAGCCGACAGCACGCCGGAAACCTATGGAAAGGCTTTACAAAAACTCCGAGATTATCTCTTTGCCGGCGATGTCTATGTGACGAATTTCACCAGCACCTTAACCGTCCAGAGCCACTGACCGCCGTACACCTTCTTTTCCCGTCTGCACCGGGACAATCCGTCCCCTTTCGGGGCTTATTTACAATATGGCTCTTATCAAATCATCAGTGCTTCCATGGAATGGCTGCTGTACCTGCGCCATGACCAGATTGAAACGCGTCCCATCAAGGGCACACGGCGCCGCGGCAAGACGCCTGCTGAAGATGAAAAGCTGCGACAGGAACTGGCTCAATCGCAAAAAGACCAGAGTGAATTACTGATGATCGTCGATTTGGAGCGCAATGACCTGCACAAAATCAGCCAGCCTGGCAGCGTTTCGGTTCCGACGCTGTTTGCCATCGAGCCATATGCCACGGTTTTCCATTTAGTCGCCGATGTAACAGGGACCCTGCGGCCTGGGCAGACAGCCATCGATGCCTTGATGGCCCTCTTTCCAGGCGGCTCCATTACGGGTGCACCGAAGCGGCGGGCTATGGAAATCATCGACGAATTAGAATTCAGCCGGCGCCAGCTTTATACCGGAACGATTGGCTACCTGTCTTTAGATGGGAACTGTGACTTAAACATTGTCATACGGACGGCCGTCCACTACGATGACCGATATACCATAGGCGTCGGCGGCGGTATTACGGCCGAATCGGACGTACATTTCGAATACGAAGAAATCTGGCAAAAAGCCAAAGCCTTGCTCAGCGCATTGAAAGGAGATGTTTTTGATTATGAATCTTATCTTAGATGATGGCTCCCAATTCGGATTGGGAGCTTTTGAAACCATTCCCGTCTATCAGGGTCGGCCAGTCTGGCTGGAGGCTCATGAAAGGCGTTTACGGCATACGTTGGAATATTTAGGGATTGACCTTCCTTTTGATTGGGAAAATTATTTATGGGAGTATGTGTAGGGTATGGATGGGGAGGATTGGGTGTTAAAAATACTCGTTTCCGATAAAAATATAAATTTTACATCCCGTGCCAATCCTTATGCATCTATGGCCGACCGTCCAGGTTATGTCATCGCCCTGTCGTCCATTCGCCGCAATGAAACGTCCCCACTGGTACGGCATAAGACCTTTAATTATGGCGACTCGATCTTAGCCAAACGGCAGGCCCGGGCCGAAGGTATTGACGAACCGATTTTCTGCAATATGCAGGGCCAATTGACAGAAGGCGCTGTCAGCAATCTCTTTTTCATCAAAAACGGGCGGCTCTATACGCCGCCCGTCGAAGCCGGATTATTGCCAGGCATCATCCGGTCTTATCTCTGTCAATGTTATGATGTCATCGAAAAGCCCTTGTATCCGGAAGATATCCGGACTTTCGACGAGTGTTTCCTGACGAACTCCCTCATGGGACTCATGCCGGTCCGCCGCTTTGGCACCGTCGCTTTTCCCGTATCCTCAGAGACGCAGACGGCTGCCTTATTCCGCCGTTATGAAGCAGACAAAAGCCTGCCCTTCCCACTCTCTATAAGACGAGCTGGTGAAAGACCTGGCCGTCCATGTCCTTCCAGGTGAAGGTGTCCCCGTCCCAGAGGAGATAGCTGTGCGGGCTGTTTTCCTTAGGAAGCGACGTCGAGCCGGGATTCAAGTAATAGTTATCCTGGCCGAAGGGCTGCCAGACCGGGACGTGCGTATGGCCGTGGAGCAGGATGTCGCCAGGCTGCATGGGCGGCAGGGATGCCAGATTGTAGCAGTCGCCATGAGTCGCATAGACGAGGCGGCTGCCCTGGGTCAGGATGGCATAGGTGGCCATGATGGGAAATTCCAGGACCATCTGGTCCACGTCGGCATCACAGTTCCCGCGGACACAGAGGATGGCCTCTTTGACTGCGTTGAGCATGGCAAAGACTTCCTTCGGCGCATAGTCCTTGGGCAGGTCGTTGCGCGGTCCGTGATAGAGGATATCGCCGAGCAGGACCAGGCGGTCAGCCCCTTCCCGCTTCCAGGCGTCGAGCATACGGCGGCAGTAATAAGCCGAGCCGTGGATATCTGAAGCAATGAAGAATTTCATTTATTTCGCCCCTTTCTTGGCATCGATGGCGGCAAAGACCGTACAGTAGTTGCCTTCCGGCGTCCGGCATTTCGAGCAGTGGACACAGCGGGCCGGCCGCAAATCGCCCTGGTTCCAGCGGCGGACCAAACCCGGTTCCGATAATAAGGGCCGGCTCAGGCCGATACCGGCCAGTTTCGATGTCTTCAAGGCCGTTTCCATCTGCCGCGGGTCCTTGAAGCCGCCCGTTACATAGACAGGGACGCGTACGGCGTCGGCTATGTCTTTGGCATAATCGAGGAAATATCCGCCGTCGCGGATGACGTGGCCATCCCATTCCAGGCCGATTTCCTGCTGGGCCTTGCCGTGGATATTGCCGCTCACTTCGATGGCGTCGATACCAGACTGCTGCAGGCGCCGGCAGATATCCAGCGAATCTTCAAAGGTCAGGCCGCCTTCAAAGAAATCGGAACAGGTAATCTTGATCCAGATGGGGAAATGCGGGCCCGCTGCCTGACGGATAGCCGCGATGATATCGCCGACGATACGGTAGCGATTGGCCGGCGAACCGCCATAGGCATCGCAGCGCCGGTTGTAATAGGGACTGAGGAACTGATTGAGCAGGTACGAATGGCCGCCGTGGATTTCGACAGCATCGAATCCGCTGTCGCGGACGCGCTTGGCCGCCTGGGCATATTCGCCGATGAGGTGCTGGATATCGGCCGGACTCATGGCGACACCGACAGTCCCGGTCTTTCGTTCCGGCACGGCTGACGGCGAAAAGATAGTCCGCCCTTCCCGCTCAAAGGTCGTCTTGGTCCCGCCATAGGCGATCTGCATCATGATCTTCGCCCCATAGGCATGGACGCGCCGGGTTAACTCCTGATACTGCGGGATAAAGGCATCGTCATAAATGCCCATCATGCCGGCGTTGGGCCGGTCTTCCCCATCGACGCGGGCATAGCCCGTACAGATCAGGCCCACTTCGTTCTTGGCCAGCTGGTCGTAGATGCGGTACTGTTTTTCCGACATATAACCCTTGGCATCGGCCAAGGCTTCCCACGTCGCACTGCGGAGGATGCGATTGCGCACGGGCATCCCGGCGATGACGGCATGTTCCAATAATTTCATATATATAATCCCCCTTTTTTATCGATTAGTTAGCCACTAGCCACTAATCCAGTATACGAATTTTTTGCTGAAACTGCAAGGCTGAAGGCTTCACGGTATCTTTCATCCTTCCAGCGAACGGACAACCACAGCCAGCTGACTGACAGCCTGGCGGAATTCTTCCGGCGTCGTATAGGCATAGGACAGGCGCAGAGACTGGGTGTGGCGGCTGGAATAGATATCGCCGGGATTGATGAGGACGCCAGCCGATACGGCTTTGCGGAAGAGCAGTTCCATGGGAAGTCTGCTGCGGAAGGTAAGCCAAATATAAAAACCGCCCTGCGGCACCTGCCAGTCTGCCATGTCCGCAAAGACTTCGGACAAGGACTGACAGGCTGCCTGGCAGCGCCGCTGCAATTCACAGCGCAGCCCATCCAGATACTGTTCATAACGGCCGCTGGTCAAGAACCGGGCCAAGACTTGCTGGGACAGGGAGCTGGCGCCATAGTCGATCTGCATCTTGACGTCGCCCAAACGCTGTACGACCGGTTCCGGCGCTATCATCCAGCCGATGCGCAGCCCGGGCGCCAAAGATTTGGAAACACTCCCCAAATAGAGGACCCGGCCGCCAGGGTCCAGGCTTTTCAGAGATGGCGGCGGCGTTCCGTCAAAGGTCAGTTCTTCATATGCCCCGTCTTCAATGATGGGCAGGTCATAGCGGCTGCATAATTCCAGGAGCTGGATGCGGCGTCGGCGGCTTAGGGTCCGGCCTGTCGGATTGTGGTTCGTCGGGATGGTATAGAGGACGCTGTTGCCCCTATCTGAAGACTGGCGCAAGTGCTTTTCCAGGGCTTCCAGCGACAGGCCCTGGTCGTCCATGGGCAGGCCGCAGAGGCGAAGATGGGCAGACTGGAAGACCTGGAGCGATTTGACATACGTCGGGTCTTCGACGTAAACCGTCGCCCCGCCGCGGAGAAGCCCTGCCGATATGAGCTGGAGCCCCTGTAGGGCGCCAGACGTAATCAGGATGGACGACGGCGCCACGATTGAATTCCGCTTTCTGGCATACCCAGCCAGAGCCTGACGCAGGGCGGGCATCCCCAACGACTCGACAGAGCCCAGGGAGGTAATGGCAGCGGCCACATCCCGCAAAGTCTGGCGGAAGGCATCCTGCGGGAACAGCCTGGGGTCCAGTTCGCCCGTACCGAGACGGACCAGGCGGTCATCGAACTCCAGGGTATTGATGGCCTGGACGACTTCCTGATTGGCCCGGAAATAGCCAGCCGTCATGTAACGGTTCCAATCCGGCTGAACCGGCAGGCGCAGGGACCAGGCCGTACTGGCTACGACCGTCCCCTGGCTGCCCCGGCCCTGGAGTACGCCCGCTTCCAATAGCGGCTTCAGAGCCTGGTTCAGAGTACTCCGGTTCACCTGGAAATGCCGGGCCATCTCGCGCTGAGACGGCAGGCGCGTCCCGGCCGGCCATTCACCGCTTTCCATTTTTCCATACATCCATTCGAGGATTTGCCGGTATACGGGCACGGCCTGCGCCGGGTCGGGATGCCATTCGATTTGCACGGGAATATGCCGCTTCATCACATCGTCTCCTGATACTGCGGTACGCCTTCTTTCGAAGCCGGTTTCAGGGCGGCCATCATGAAAGGCTTAGAAGTCAATAAGGCAACTAATTTTTTAGCCGGTTCCACCTTATTCACTGGAATCTGGGAAGAGATGCTGACGTAATCAACATAGGCCGTCGCTACATCGGGATGTTCACAGCTGGAAATGGCCTTCACTTCTGTATAATTACCCTGCCCGAAGCGGACAATGGCACTCATCGCTTCCGGATAGGCATACAACGCCCGGCCATGGCCCTGGGCAAACCATTCAGCCCGCGTAAATTCATTGCCATCGTCATAACGGCCCGTCGCAGTGCCCGTCATCGCGTACAATTCCTTCAAATACTGCATGGCATCCGCTTGAACGTCTCCCATGGCCTGCACGGGAACGACCTTTCCTGTATGGTCCTGAAGAATATTATAGTACTTCATTTCATTATTTAAGCTGAAATCAGCGATGACACCTTCGTCCCGTCCGGGAAGTAATGCCTGGGTCTTCCGTGGACCAATGGCTTCATAAAGCTGTTGCATCGTCTGGACACGGGATACGGCATGATCCTCTTTGTGGTAAAACAGCGTATCCATGCAGACCATCTGCGGGATGCCGTAATACGTCCCCTGAGAGTACCCCTGTTCTAACGTCCAGTCTGGATAGGCAGAGCGGGCTGGAATGGTTTCGCCTAAGGGATAAAGCAGCCCTTTTTCTATATATTGCGGCGCATAAAGGCCATCGAAGACAAAAACATCACTTTTCGGTTCTTCAAAATAGCAATCCCAATCGACGAAACGCAATGTCACATCGGGTTCGATATTCTTCCATTGCGCAGTCAAAGCCGTTTCAAAGGCCTTAATATCAGGAACATAGCGGAACAATCCTACGGTCAGCACCTTTTTGTCTATCTCCGTTCCCTGTCCCGGTTCACTGGCCATCCCTGTCACCACAGTCATCATGGAAAAGGCCAGGCTTAAAATGATACGAAATAATCGTTGTCTCATATGCTTATCCCCTTCAACATAAATTAGCCAGCAGGCAAAGCCCTGCCAGCCAATTTACATTGTAGCATATGTCATCATGCGTAGTCACTTTTACTTTATAGTTTGAAGCACAGAGTTTGTAGTTTACAGAGAAACCTTTTAAATTTAAAACCATTCGCTAACTGCTAACCGCTGACTGCTAAAAAAGCACTGTCTTCATGCGACAGTGCCTTTTTATTACTGTACAGCTCGTTTCCGGCTCATCCACAGGCCGATGGCGATGACACCGGCAGCTAGTACGGCCTGAAGGGTCATGGGTGCCCAGGCACCGGCGATTTGCTGCATCAGGGTCCCCAAGATTTTATCGTGGCCGATCATGGAACCAGCTGTCCAGCCCAGCAACCCGGCGCCGGCATAGAGGATGACCGGGAAGCGGTCCATGAGCTTGCCGATGACCGTACTGCCGCCGACGATGATGGGGATGCTGATGAGGAAGCCGCAGGCGACGAGGAGGAAGCTGCCGTGCGAAGCCCCGGCGATGGCCAGGACGTTGTCGACGCCCATGGCTGCGTCGGCGATGATGATGGTCTTGATGGCTCCCATGAGGCTGTCCGAAGCCGTCACGTTCTCATCGTGTTCTTCCGGAATGAGCAATTTCACAGCAATGGGCAGCAGGATGAGACCGCCTAAGGCCTGTAAAAAGGGAATCGTCAACAGCCAGACGGCGATGAGGGTCATGACCAGACGGATGACGACAGCGCCGCCGGTCCCGATGAGGATGGCTTTGCGGCGCAGATTGGCCGGCAGTTTATTGGCCGCCATGGCGATGACGACGGCATTATCGCCGCCGAGGAGGATATCCAGTAAAATGATAGAGCCTAAAGCCATGAAAAATTGCATCGATAAGATTTCCATAATATACCTCTTTCTCTGAAAAACAAAAGAGACTTCCGCATGGTATCAGCAAAACTGGTATCATGCGAAAGTCTCACCCATTGCGATAGCAACGCTGCCACCAGCCGGTCAATGACGGCACGATGTTGATGACAACTGACGAGAGGTTACTCCCCTTCGCGATTCGATTGTAGGCTAATTATAACAGGCAATTCGTTCTTTGTCAATATCGTTTCTTCCCGTTTCATGATATAATAAAAGCAAAAAACCAGGAGGTATCATCATGAATACACAACGAATCGGCTTCATCGGAACCGGCGTCATGGGCAGCGGTATGATCCGCAATTTACAGAAAGCCGGCTATCCCGTCAACATCAACACGCGGACGAAAGCCAAGGCCGAAAAGCTCATCCAGGAAGGCTGCCGCTGGTTCGATTCGCAGGCAGAATTAGCCGCCCAATCGGACATCGTCATTACCATGGTCGGTTATCCCCAAGACGTGGAAGCCGTCTATTTCGGTGACCAAGGCATCTTTCACGGCAAACAGGGCGGTTTCGTCATCGACATGACCACGTCCAGTCCCTCCCTGGCCAAGCGCATCTACGCCCAGGCCAAAAAACAGGGCATCGAAGCCTTGGATGCACCCGTTTCCGGCGGCGACATCGGCGCCCGTCAAGGGACACTGGCCATCATGGCCGGCGGCGAAGAAGCGGCCTTTGAAGCCATGAAGCCTATTTTCTCGGCTATGGGCCAGACCCTGACCTATTTCGGCCCGGCCGGCAGCGGCCAGTATGCCAAGATGAGCAACCAAATCGCCATCGCCTCGAACATGATGGGTGTCTGCGAAGCCATGGCCTACGCGAAAAAAAGCGGCCTCGACTCGGAAAAAGTCATCGCCACCCTTTCCGCCGGAGCCGCCGGCTCCTGGTCCCTGGCGAATCTGGCACCGCGCATGATGCAAGGCGATACGAAACCAGGTTTTTACATCAAACACTTCCTCAAAGACATGCGCATCGCCATCGAATCAGCAGACGAAATGGGACTGGACCTGCCAGGACTGCGCTTAGCTAAAAAACTCTACGACCAGCTGGCTGACCAAGGCATGGAAAACTGCGGGACCCAGGCCTTGTTTCAGTGGTATGCAAGGCAAAATAAGCCATCGAAGGAGCATCACTGATGACAACACTAAAGGATGTAGCCATGCTAGCTGGCGTTTCTCCTTCTACTGTATCGATTGTAGTAAATCAGAAATACGACAAGTTGAAAATTTCACCGGCCACACAGGAGAAAGTCCGCAAAGCAATCAGAGAACTAAATTATCAGCCTAACGTAGCTGCCAAAGTATTGCGTCGTAATCAGACAAATGAATATATGATCGCCGTATACTGGGCAAATGATGCGCGTTCAGCTGTAATTGGCAGTATTTTAAAAGGCTTTCAGCACACGATTGAATCGAATCATTATCCTGTCAATATCGTCATCCGCCCCTATCGTAATGGCACACTCTCTCAGAAAACAGATTTACAGACACGAGGAGCTTTTCACGCCGCCATCATTTCCAATACTGCCGCAGAAGATATCTAATTCTTGGAGTCCTTTTCTCCTATCATTCCAACGGTCCTATTTAATTGCTATTTAAAAAATTACAATACGGTCATCGTCGACAACCATCAATTCGGAAGTTTGGCTGTCAAACCTTTTCTTACCTCAACAGGACGCTTGGGAATCCTCTCTTTGAAAAATCCATACTTAGCTATGCAAACCCGCCGTCAGGCAGTCATACAAGCGTTCAAAAAAGCCAATTACCAAATCGAAAACTCTTCACAATTAGTAAGTCAAGAAGATACAGCCGAAGCAGGATACGAGGCCATGAAAATGTGTTCACTTGATGATTTGCCAGATATTTTTTATTGCGATTCGGATACCATCGCCTTCGGAGCCATCCGCTATTTACAGGAAAAGGGAATCTCTGTTCCCGATAAAGTCGTATTTTTAGCTGCTGGTACGCAGACTCATGAGACGGCGCAATTTTTAACACCATCTTTAAAAACACTGGAAATACCGACTCAAAAAATAGCCAGCACCTGTCTGGATACGTTAATGCAAATCTTGCAAGGCCATGAAAAGCCGCCAATTCATAAGCAATGTCCGCCTTTTATGACATAGATGGCTGATTTTTCAAACCGTGAGTCAATCGTCATGGCCGAAGGTTATACACAGGATTCCTGGCGGGCCGTCTTGCAGGACGTCCCCTACGCTATCTCGCTTACAAGCGATGAATGTGAAAGGGAGCTGTCATATAAAGCTATTTTAGCTTTGTATAACAGCTCCCTTTATATTATTTTTTGATTATTTACGAATATAATTTGGGGCACCCCAGCGTTTTAAAGCCCATGAAGTCAGCATGGGACAAAGTATCGCTGTCACAATGACCCCGGCAGCAATCTGGACAGACGCCATGACTGCTGTATCTGCTAAATCCGGGACAACACCGGCAATAATGGCAGGCGTCGCCACGGCCGAACCGGCAATAGAAGCTAAAGAAGCTCCGGCATAACCTGGACGGCGTAAAATAAATTTATCCGCCGCCACAAGAGCAATGGCTCCCGCTCCGAAAGCAACCAGTCCTAAAAGGATACCACCCGCTCCGGCTTGGAACATCATGCTTAAATTAATAGAAGACCCAATGGATATCCCGACCAAGGGAATCAATAACCGAGTTCCGCCTTTAAAATAACTACGTACACCAGGATAAACATTTCCCAATACAATGCCAAGCAACATCGGGAAAATAGTGGCAAACAGGGCTTTTAAAGGAATATCAGATGCTCCAGATGCACCTAAAGCGACCATGGCTAAAAACGGGCCATCTTTTAAAGATAAGACACTGTATGCACCTAAATCAATATCATCGCCGTATTCCCCGGTAATCGCCAAGTAAATAGAGCCATTAGAGCTCAATAATGCCGTATATACAGCTAGGGCAGAGACACCCAAAAATCCGACTGTACCAAAAGCCATCATGAACAAAGTCCCTATCACATATCCGGTAATGAACTTAGCTGCCAAAAGGACACTGCCTCGTTTTAAGGCAGCCGGTGCTTCATTCAATTTCAGCTGTGTGCCAGCAAAGAACAAGACGCCCCCGTCAAAGGAACAACCGCTGATTTTGAAAAAATCGCCGTGGTTAAACTGCCTATTTTAACGAAATCAGGAAAAACCGAATTAAACAGAATCGAAAGGAACATGGGAATAATCATGGCCGAGCCGGAATCTTGCGAAATATAGTACAAGGAACGGTTTTGACAATATATTTCAGACTCATAAGATCACCTCATTTTTTCTTTTAAAAAGTTCATCAGCCCACTGTCATCCTGCAAAAGTGCTTTCCGCTGCTCATCTTTTTCTTCTTTATGAGCGGCTTGCGTCAATACCTCATCGGCGATTTTCCGTGGAATAGCAATGATGCCATCGTTATCCCCTACCAGAATATCACCAGGGCAGATTTGCACTGGTCCCAGCATAACAGGAATATTCATCTTTCCAATACTTTCTCCAATAGGAGCCGCTTGGGGAGTATAGCCTAATGAAAATACAGGAAACTGACTTTGGCGAATCGATTGGCTGTCACGGATACATCCATTCATGATGACCCCTTGAATAGCTCTTTTCTGCGCTGCCCCTGCCATGATATCGCCCATATAGGCTAATTGATCTCGACAGCCCGTAATGACTAAAACATCACCAGCCTGAGCAGACGCGATAGCCTTCCATAAAAAGCCCACATGATTCCATTGTAATTGCACTGTAAAAGCCTGTCCGACTATCTTTGACGCCATATCCAGCGGGCGCAATGCGGCAGACAGCATCAAGGGAGTTTCCATGACATCCGCAACGGCGGTCGTTGAAACAGACTGCCATTTCTTGTAATCAAAAACCATAATTATCGCTTCTTTCTTATAAATACGACAGGGGATTCGTAATTTCACCAGTAATTGCCGAAGCAGCTGCCACAGCAGGGGAACATAGATAAGTTTGCGACGTAGGGCTGCCTAAGCGGCCAAGGAAGTTACGATTATTCGTACCCAAAAGGACTTCTCCATCTGCCAGCAGACCACCACTTCTCCCTTCACAAAGTGAGCAATAAGGATGAGTTACCATACACCCCGCCTGAATGAGTGTTTCAATATATCCGGCTTCGATGGCTTTCTGTAAAATCGATTTAGAAGCCGGAGTAACCAGCATTTCAACAGTAGGAGCTAATCGATGTCCCTTCAAGATACGTGCAGCTACCGCTAAATCTTCTAACCGCCCATTCGTACAAGACCCTAAGAAGATTTTGTCGACGCGGGTTCCTTCCAGCTGGGCGATTTCCTTAACATTATCTACATAGGGATGGGCTGCAATATAGGGAACGAATTGGCTGGCATCATAGCGAAGGACCCGCTCATAAATGGCATCTTCATCCATATGTAACCAAGAAATGGAATCATAGTCTATCCCACTATAAGCTGCTGTCTGGCGATTCAGCTCAAACAATCCGACTTTGCCGCCACATTCGACAACCATATTGGAAATAGTCAAACGGTCATCTACAGATAACGCGTCAACGGTAGAACCACAGAATTCTAATGATTTATAAGTCCCGCCATCAGCCTTTAAATCGCCTAGGACGCGTAAAATAATATCTTTTGCATAAACGCCTTTTGGTAAAGTTCCATTGATTTCAATCTTTATGGCACTGGGTACACGGATCCACATTTCACCTGTTCCCAGGACCGCAGCCATTTCTGTATAGCCAATCCCTGTTGCAAAAGCCCCTACCGCACCATACGTCGTCGTATGAGAATCTGTGACAAAAACGACATCACCTGGTTTTGCATATCCCATTTCGGGCATCAGTTGATGGCAAATACCTTCACCAGCATGAATCTGGCGGGCACCAAATTGTTCTGCAAAACGACGTCCATATCGCAAATGGTCGGCATCCAATGGCAGACAGGTCGGCAACAGATGGTCAAAGATAATGACCACTTTATCGGGATTCCAAGATTTAGTGAACCCCATTTCAACAAACTTCCGATACACGTTCGTCGTATAGATGTCGTGGAACATGACGCAATCCGGATGGGTGATAACGATATCTCCTGGATGGCAATCCGGCAGGCCTGTATTATGCAGCAATAATTTTTCAGCTAATGTATGTCCCATAATTCCGTCTCCTTTAACGTAAATGATTTTTCTTTTGCATGCTTTTTACTAAACCGCCGTCTGCGATAATCTGAAAAATATAGTCAGGGATTTGAGGAATTTTATACTCTTTCCCTCGACAACGGACACAGTCGTTAATGACGACCTCGACTTGGTCACCTTCAGCGCAATGGTCTGG
>ERZ1023894.187-NODE-187-length-14340-cov-8.520406_pt1 | contig 14340 bp, 9 predicted proteins | sample MGYA00380398_ERZ1023894 | MGnify/ENA primary metagenome ERZ1023894 (study PRJEB33179, sample SAMN07448994) | human gut metagenome | biome: Human-gut; feature: Human associated habitat; material: Faeces | host: Homo sapiens | place: India: Bhopal | collected...
TCGATGGACGTTCGCTGTGTCTCCCGATCGCGACGGTTCCGCAGGTTTCCCGCGGTCGTCCGCATGCGAGGGGTAGGCTGGGAGGCATGCCTCGGGAATCGAAGAAGGCGCGGATCGCGCGCATGCATCAGGAATACGAGCAGTTGTGCGTGGAGATTCCCGATCCGAAATGCGCGTTGAACTTCAATTCTCCTTTCGAACTGCTGGTGGCTACGGTGTTGAGCGCGCAGACCACCGACAAGCGCGTGAACATGGTCACGCCGGAACTGTTCGGCGAATATCCCGGTCCGGCGGAGCTTGCCGCCGCGAATCCCGAGCACGTCGAGGACATCATCCGCACCATCGGCTTCTTCCGTACGAAAGCGCGCAATATCATCGGGCTGTCGCATGAGTTGTGCGTACGATTCGGGGGCGAGGTGCCGGCCGATATGGCTTCGCTGGTCAGCCTGCCGGGCGTGGGCCGCAAAACCGCGAACGTGGTGTTGGGCAACGCGTTCGGCGTGCCCGGTTTTCCTGTGGACACGCATGTGATTCGTGTGACTGGGCGATTGCGGTGGCGGTCCGACTGGGCGAGCCCCTCCCCTGACCCGGTGGCCATCGAACGTGAGGTCACCGCCTACTTCCCTCCCGAAGAATGGACCGATCTGTCTCACCGTTTGATATTGCATGGCCGTGCCATCTGCCATGCGCGAAAACCGGATTGCGCCGACTGCCCCCTCAACGACACGTGTCCGGGCGCGTTCGCCGCGTGATTCCGACGCATGCCAGCCGCCGCGCCGGCACTCCGTCGAATCGCACCCGGCCATCGGGCGTGTAGCACGCGTCAACTAGACTCGGGTGCATGGATGAAAACGGGCGGAAACGTAATCTGAAAGCCGAGGCGACGCGCTGGCTGATCTTCTTCGGCGTCGCGATCGTGCTCAGTGTGCTGCTGTGGCTGGGACTGTCGCTGACAGGCCGCAAGAATCCCATCACATCCTTCGGCACGCTCGTCTCCGACTCGTCGGTGACCGTCGGCATCGAAGGCAATGCGCCGAAATCGCTTGACATCCGCACCGAACAAGGCCGCCGTGGAGCAAGCGCTGCTCGGCAACGTATACGAAACGCTGGTGTCACGCAGCGAAACCAACAAACTGCAGCCGGGAATCGCCAGCTCCTGGCAGGCTTCCGACGACGGTCTCACGTACACGTTCACGTTGAACGGCGGCATGACGTTCGCCAATGGGCACAAACTCGACTCGTCCGACGTGGTCTGGTCACTGCAGAACGCCGTCAACAACCATTACGTGGGAGCCGACCAGCTTGGTGATCTGAAGGAAATCACCAATCCCAATGCGAATACGGTGGTCATCACGCTCGCCAAGCCGAATCCGCGGCTGTTGCGCGCGCTGGCCGGCCGTGCAGGCGTCGTGTACGACGCGGAAAGCAAAACCAACTATGCGAAATCGGCGGTCGGATCGGGACCATTCACCGTGTCAACCGCGGACCAATCGCAAATCGTGCTGCAACGCAACGACTCGTATTGGGGCAAAAAAGCCGCATCATCGCAAGTGACGCTCTACTACTACGCCAACGAGGAATCCATGGCCGATGCCATGAAAGCCGGCAAAATCAGCATGACGCTGCCGCTGAGCGCTTCAACCGCCTCGGAACTGGGCAAAACCAACGGTATTACCGCGGACAGCGGCATCAGCTTCGACAAGGTGATGCTCGCGTTCAACAACGACAACAACAGCCCCTTCTCCGACGAGCAGATCCGCAAGATGACGCGATACGCCATCGATGCGAAGACCATCGCCAAGAACGCGCCCGACGCGTACGCGCCGCTAGGAGGGCCGATCAGCCCGCTGGAAGACGGTTATGAGGACCTGAGCGGCCTGTACCCCTACAACCTCGAACAAGGGCAACGGATGCGCACGTATTTCGGAGTGAACTACATCGCGCCAATCGACATTCTGGTGCCGAAGAAATACGAAAGCATCGGCAACGACGTGAAAACCGCCATCGAAAACCTCAATATCAACACCAATCTGGAAGTGCTCGATTCCGCCGCGGACGTGACGGAACGCATGAACGCCGGCACCTATAACATCGCGCTGACCACCATGAGCGACGAAGGTGACGCAAGCGTCTTCGACAACGGCCAGTCCGTGTTCCATTTCGAGAACGGCGACGCGCAGCAGGCTTACGCCAATGCCATGGCCGCGACCAACGACAACGATTATCAGGCCCGCATGCGCGATTACGCGCGCGCCGTCAGCGAGAACGCGGCCAGCGACTGGCTGTACACACGCAAGAACTTCCTTGCCGTTTCCGATGGGCTGCGGGGGTATCCGAAGAATCTGACCGACCGTCTGCTGCCGTTGAACAGATTGACGCTGCACTGATTTTTCCACGGTTTTTTATGTGGCTTTTCCGCGATTTGCCTGCGATTCCGGCATTCGGTTCGATAGGCGCTGATACGACGGCAGTTGTCACATTCGCTTTCTAGACTAGCGACTATGACTGAAAGCCAAGATAACACCATCAACGCGAACCTCACGCCGCTGCCCGACAAGGTCGGCGTGGACGGTCTCGAAGACAAGTGGCGCGGAGTCTGGGACGAGAGCGGAGTCTACAAGTTCCAGGGCACCCGCGACCGTAAGGCCGTTTATTCCATCGATACCCCGCCGCCCACCGTTTCGGGCCACCTGCACGTCGGCCACGTGTTCTCCTACACGCACACCGATGTGATCGCACGTTTCAAGCGCATGAACGGCTACGACGTGTTCTACCCGATGGGCTGGGACGACAACGGCCTGCCGACCGAACGCCGTGTGCAGAACTATTACGGCGTGCGCGTGGATACGTCCCTGAAGTACGATCCGAATTTCGTGCCGCCGTTCGAGGGTACGGACGGCAAGAAGATCGACGCCAAGGACCAGGTGCCGATCTCCCGTAAGAACTTCATCGAGCTGTGCGAGAAGCTCACCGCCCAGGACGAGAAGCAGTTCGAGGCGCTGTGGCGCTCCCTCGGCCTGTCCATCGACTGGTCGCAGACCTACCACACCATCGGCGAGCATCCGCAGCGCGTGGCCCAGAAGGCGTTCCTGCGCAACCTGGCCCGTGGCGAAGCGTATCAGAAGGACGCTCCGGGTCTGTGGGACGTGACGTTCCAGACCGCAGTGGCCCAGGCCGAACTGGAATCGCGCGAATATCCGGGCTTCTACCACAAGGTGGCGTTCCGTTTCGAAGACGGCACCCCGATCTACATCGAGACCACCCGTCCGGAACTGCTGGCCGCCTGCGGCGCGCTGATCGCGCACCCGGACGACGAGCGTTACAAGCAGTATTTCGGCCAGTACGTCTACTCCCCGCTGTTCCACGTGAAGGTGCCGATTCTGGCGCATAAGGCGGCGGAAATGGACAAGGGCGCCGGCATCGCCATGTGCTGTACGTTCGGCGACGTCACCGACGTCGAATGGTGGCGCGATCTGAACCTGCCGCTGCGTTCCATCATCCAGCGCAACGGCCGCATCGTCATGGACACCCCGGATTGGATCGAATCCGAGGAAGGCAAGCGTATCTTCCAGGAGACCGCGGGCAAGACCACGTTCTCCGCACGTAAGGTCATCGTCGACGAGCTGCGCGCTGCCGGCGATCTGGACGGCGAGCCGACCCCGACCAAGCGTATGACGAACTTCTACGAGAAGGGCGACAAGCCGCTCGAAATCGTCACCTCCCGCCAGTGGTACCTGAAGAACGGCGGCACCGACGAGAAGCTGAACGCCGAGCTCATCGCACGCGGCAAGGAACTGAACTTCCACCCGGACTTCATGCGCGTGCGTTACGAGAACTGGGTGCACGGCCTCAACGGCGATTGGCTGATCTCCCGTCAGCGCTTCTTCGGCGTTCCGTTCCCGCTGTGGTACCCGGTGAAGGAGGATGGCACCGCCGATTACGACCATCCGATCACCCCGAGCGAGGACCGTCTGCCGATCGACCCGACCGACGATGTGCCGGAAGGCTACACCGAGGATCAGCGTGACGTGCCGGGCGGCTTCACCGCCGAGCCGGACATCATGGACACCTGGGCCACCTCGTCGCTCACCCCGCAGATCGTGACCCGTTGGGAGGAGCCGGGCGAAGAGAACCAGGCCATTTTCAACGCCACCTTCCCGATGGACCTGCGTCCGCAGGGTCAGGACATCATCCGTACCTGGCTGTTCTCCACCATGGACCGCGCGCACTTGGAGAACAAGTGCCTGCCGTGGTCCAACACCACGCTGTCGGGCTGGATCCTCGATCCGGACCACAAGAAGATGTCGAAGTCCAAGGGCAACGTGGTCGTGCCGGACAAGCCGATCAAGCAGTTCGGCGCCGACGCGGTGCGTTACTGGGCCGCGGCCGCACGTCTGGGCCTGGACGCCACGTACGACGAAGGCCAGATGAAGATCGGCCGTCGTCTTGCCATCAAGCTGCTCAACGCCACCAAGTTCGCGCTGGCCATCGGCCGTGAGGACGAGAACCATCACGTGGGCGCTCCGGCAGTCGCCGCATGGAACCCGGCCGACGTGACCGAGCCGATCGACCGTTCCGCGATGTCCAAGATGGCCGCCGTGGTCCGCGAAGCCACCGACGATCTCAACAACTACGAGCATTCCAAGGCTCTGGAAGTCATCGAGAACTACTTCTGGCAGTTCTGCGACGACTACATCGAGCTGGTCAAGAACCGCGCCTACGGCACCGCCGATTCCACCGGCAACGTGCCGAGCGAGGCCGCGGTGAAGTCCGCACGCACCACGCTGGGCCTGGGTCTTGATGCGTTCGCGCGCCTGCTGGCCCCGTACCTGCCGTATGCCACCGAAGAAGTGTGGAGCTGGATGCATGAGGGCGAAGGCTCCGTGCACCGCGCAGCATGGCCTGTGGCCGACGTGTACGCGGCCGCCGCCGGCGACGCATCCGCCGATCTGCTTGCTCATGCCGGTGAGGCTCTGGCCGCGCTGCGTGGCATCAAGTCGAAGGCCAAGGTTTCGATGAAGACCCCGATCTTGTCTGTGACGCTTGCCGTTGCCGACGATGTGCGCGGGTCCATCGAGGCCGCGCTGGGCGATATCGCCGAAGCTGGTCGCGTGACCGGACCGATCGCCTTCACCGCACCGGCTGCCGCCGAGGGTGAGGACGAGGCCGCCGATGTGACGGTCGCCGAAAGCGAGCTAGGCGAACCTCCGGCCAAGAAACCGAAGAAGTGAGTCTCTGAGGTGAGCCGCCAGCGGCTTTTGTAGCGCAGCCGCTCACTTCACCCACATACGAGGGGCCTTTCCTTTGCATGAAGGAGAGGCCCCTCGTCTATCTCGTCACTGTCTGCAACTAACCGTGCCCCCTTTTGCTCATATTCAGTCAAAATCGCGGGAAAAATGCTTTCGTGAGCGAAAAGGGGTATAAATCGCAGGCAAAACGGTCGAAATCATATCCCCTTTTGCTCACGTCCGTGCAGAATCGCCCTAAATCGCAAGACGTGCGCGCATAGAACCGTCCTTATCCCGTTCTCGGCTGTTCTCAGCGTACATTCCTGCCCCTGCGCACAAACCCGTACGCGAAAAATGGTTTTTATGGGCGTAATCTCAACGAATGCACAAGCGGAGGCGGAAATCGCAATCAAAAACCCCGAAACGTACCACGTAAGCGACGGAGCACTATCGGATTTAGCGCATCGCACAAACCGCGTGCTCTACAGCACCGGAACGGACAGGAGGTACTGCGGGCCAGCGGACGAATTTCCGGAACCGTTCCCACCCAATCCAGCCTGCAGCGCATTGTCGAAAACTTCCGCAGCGGCGGCCAATTCGACCGTCTCGTCAATCAAATCGCCATTATCCGGCGTGAAACCGGTTTTCGCCAAGCCATAGCCGGTAATTGGTAGCGAGCTGGCGGACGAATCCGCCGAACCGTCGGACGAATCGCCACCGCTGTTCTTCGAAGAGCCGTCCACTCCCCCGACTTTCGCCACATTCTTCGACGTGGTGTCCGCTGCGGCGCCGAACGACGGGCGTAGTCCGCCCGCGTAGCTCATCACATCATCCATGCTGATGGCGTTCTTGTCATCGACCAAGCTGGTCGAATCGGCGGTGTTGTTCTTCGCCTGCGCGCGTTCGGCCTTGCGTTGCGCACGGGACCGCCGTTTCTCGGCTTTCGCGCACAACGATTGGCTGGCGGAGGCGGAACGCAACGTGTCCAGCACAGAAGCGTCATCGGCAGCGCCCGATTCGGACGTGTCGTCATCCGAATCCAGCTGGTCGGCGAATCGCAGCACGATCTGGTGGAATGCGCTGGCCTGTCCGGTGTGCTCGCTGGCGTCCGCCAACGCGGTCATCGCCGCGGACACCTTGTCGGACGCGGTTTTGAGCTTCTCATTGTCTTTGATGCCGGCACGCACGTCGGCGATCGCCTGGGTTTCGTAGCTGCCAGCCGTGCCTGCGGTGGCGCCCAGTCCCTTAAGCCGAGCCGTGTATGCGTCGGTGAAATCCATCGAATACGGGATCATGGCCGCGGACAGCTGCGATTGGCCGGCACTGTAGTCTTTGGAGCCGCGCTGTTGTTCCTCGCCGGCGCGCTTGGTGAGCTCGTTCACCAAGCCGGATGTGCCACGCTGTTCGATGGTGCGAATCACCTCGTCGACGGCGTCGGCCGCGCCGATATGCCGGTATGCGGCGCTCACGTCGTTGACGGCGTTGGCCAGGTCTGCCACGGATTTAGCTACGGAGGTATCGCCGTTCAGTTCGGACGCGGTGCCGAGAATGGCGGGAAGCTGTGTGGCGTTGCCGATCGAACCGGACAGATGCGTGGTGTATGAGCCCACGTACGCGTCGATGTAGCCGTCGAACGCCTGATCGTGCGCTTTGGAACGTACGGCGATGGTCTGTTTGGCAAGCGCTTTCTCGTTGTCTCTGAGCTGTTCCAGTTGGGCGATGAGCTTGCGGTTGCGTTGCGAGCCGACGTTGGTCAGACCGTCCACCAAGGTGGTTGCGCGCTTGGTCAGGTCAGGCAGTGATTGCTGAACGTTGCCTTCCACCGCGGCGATGGACAGTGAGCTCATGGTGAAGTGCTTCGCCGTCACGTAGGCGTTGAAGGTCAGGTCCTCGCCCGGTTTGCCGGCTGCAGCCACCAGGGTCGAGGTGTTGTCGGATGAGACGAGCACGCCGTCATCGGCGGTCATGTCACTGCCGACGCGTCCGGGAATGGTGAAGGCGACGATTGGCGTCAGATTGGCGGTCACGTCGGGTTTCGTGGCATGCAGGGCGATGCGTATGCCGATCATGCCGGAAGCGCCGGAAACGTCGGAAACGCTTACGTCGGGCCCGTTGAGGGTGAAGGAGGCGGATATTTTCCACGGCAATGCGACAACGCCTTTGGGAACGCGTTTCGACGTGGAGGATCCGCTGTTGGTCAGGAAAAGGCGGCCTGGTTTGTCGATGGAGGTGTAGGCGCTCATCACGTCATCATGCGATGCATCGGCCGCGTACTGCCCATTCTGCTGCAAGGCCGATATCGCGTCGTTCACGCCGACTGCCGCGACGGGAGCGGCGGTGATGACAGCGACCGCGATCGCCGCGGCAAGCGGGCGTCGGGCACCGGATGGACGGTTCGCGGTGGCGTGGCGCATGCCGGACCTCTCAATCGCAATCGAAACAACTTTCCAAGGCATTTAATGTAGTGCCCGGCATGCCCGTCGGCAATGGACGTTCGCGCGGGGCGCGAGGAAAACGGACGGCTCAGGCGAAAACGTCGAGTACGCCCGGGTCTCCCCCGTTTTCGGCGATGCGCTTGTGGCGGCGCTTGGCCTCGGTCACCACGAATTCGCGGTACATTTCGGCGATTTCCGGATCCAGTCCGGCTTCGTCGGCAATGCGATGCAGACGCTCGATCTGGGCATGTTCACGCTGGTAATCGGCCGGCGCGAAGCCCGCACGCGCCTTGAGCACACCCACCTGCGACGTGTATTTGAACCGTTCCGCCAGCAGCGAGACGATGGCGGTGTCGACGTTGTCTATCGATTGGCGCAGCGAGGCGATTTTAGCCACCACATCGGCCACTTCGGGGTTGTTCTGCGCGGTGCGCGCGTCGATGATGGTTTCGGATTCGGTTTCTTCTTCTGGCCGAAGCCAGTCATGTTCGCTGTCGCTCATGGGTATAAGCCTACCGCGCACCCTACCGCGGCATCTGCCGAACAGCGGTCACTTCGCGAAGTAACGCTGCAGCACGATGGTGGTTTCGGTGCTGACCGACACCGTGCGATGGATGAGGTTCAACAGCTCTTCGAGCTTGCTGGGCGATTCGACGCGAACGGTGAGCATGAAGCTGGGCGAACCGGCGACGGAATCGCAGGACATGATGCCGTCGATGTTTTTGAGCTTGTCTGGAATCTCGGCTTCCTGGGAGTAATCGATGGGCGTGACCGCGATGTAGGCGTTCACCGCAAGGCCGCGGCGCTCGTCGTCGATAACCGCCTTGTAGCCGCGGATCACGCCGCGACGCTCAAGCTTCTGCACGCGCGACTGCACGGCGGACACGGACAGGCCTGTCGCCTCGGAAAGGTGGGACAGCGTGGCTCGGCCATCCTTTTCAAGCATGTCGAGGATTACGCCATCGGTCGCGTCGAGCTGGCTCGCAACCGTACGTGCGTCTACCGGACCATTGTCACTGTTGGCCATTCATACCCCTTTTCCAACAATCCACTGCACCGGCCGCAATCGACCGTCCCCACTGCAGTTCCATGTTCTTTTTCTTCCTTACCATACCCACTACCGCGCACATACCGTCGCGGAATCGCCGCAGTTTATCCGGACGGCGCAACGCTGTCATGAAATATCTTTGTTTTATTTAGCTCATACCCCCATATCGACCATATATATTTTTCCCATTTATCTTTTCTCGTCGTATTTTTACCTATTTTTTTAATTGACAACGTTGTCCAAAAAGTGGCCAATTTCACGAAATTCGTCGAAACGTACGCATAGGAAAGGGGCTACACGGCGATTGCCATGCAGCCCCTCAAACCTTCAGATTCGCTTGCAGCCGACGACTTAGTTGCCGTTGGTGGCGTTGCCGCTCTGCTGGATGAGCGACGCCATGAAATCGCGGTTGGTCGCTGTCTTCTTCAGGCGTGGCACGAGCGTCTGGTAGGCCTGTTCCGGCTCGAGGCCGCCCAGCAGGCGACGCAGACGGTAGATGATCGGCAGTTCCTGCGGATCGGTGATGAGCTCCTCGCGGCGGGTGCCGGAGGCGTTCACGTCGATGGCCGGGAACAGGCGCTTGTCGGCGAGCTCACGGCTCAGGCGCAGTTCCATGTTGCCGGTGCCCTTGAATTCCTCGAAGATCACCTCGTCCATCTTGGAACCGGTTTCCACCAGCGCGGAGGAGATGATGGTCAGGGAGCCGCCGTTTTCGATGTTGCGGGCGGCGCCGAAGAACTTCTTCGGCGGGTACAGCGCCTGCGCGTCCACACCACCGGACAGGATGCGGCCGGAGGCCGGCGCGGCGATGTTGTAGGCGCGGGCCAGACGGGTCATGGAGTCGAGCAGCACCACCACGTCCTGGCCGAGCTCCACGAGACGCTTGGCGCGTTCGATGGCCAGTTCGGCGACGGTGGTGTGGTCGGAGGCCGGACGGTCGAAGGTGGAGGAGATGACCTCGCCCTGCACCGTGCGTTCCATGTCGGTGACTTCCTCCGGACGTTCGTCCACGAGGACGACCATCAGGTGGACTTCCGGATTGTTGGTGGCGATCGCGTTGGCGATGTTCTGCAGGGTGATGGTCTTGCCGGCCTTCGGCGGGGACACGATCAGGCCACGCTGGCCCTTGCCGATCGGCGCCACGATGTCGATGAGGCGGCCGGTGAGCTTGTTCGGCGTGGTCTCCTGCTTCAGGCGTTCCTGCGGATACAGCGGGGTGAGCTTGCTGAACTGCGGACGATGCTGCGCTTCCTCGACGCTCATGCCGTTGATGGAGTCGATGGACTGCAGCGGCACGAACTTCTGACGCTGGTTGCGACGTTCGCCTTCACGCGGGGCGCGGATGGAGCCGTGCACGGCGTCGCCCTTGCGCAGGCCGTACTTCTTGACCTGGCCCATGGAGACATACACGTCGTTCGGTCCCGGCAGGTAGCCGGACGTACGCACGAACGCGTAGGAGTCGAGCACGTCGACGATGCCGGCGACCGGCACGAGGTCTTCCTTCGGCTCGTCGCGATGCTGGTCGCGGTCGGCGCGATCCATACGATCGTTGCGCTGGTCGCGGTCGGCGTTGCGGTCCATGCGGTCGGCGCGATCGTTACGGTCGTTGCGATCATTGCGATCGCCCCTGCCGCGACGCTCGTCACGCTCGTCGTAATCGCGGTCACGGCCACGCATACGGCGGCCACGGCGATCGTTGCGTCCACGGCTGTGACGGTATTCGTTGTCTTCGGTCTCGTCGCGACGCTTATCATCGTCGGCGTCTTCCTGCGACGGCAGCGTGGCGAGGATGTCATCAAGGTCGCGCACGACGTCTTCGCTCTTCGGCCCGTCCGCCACGCGACGTCGGCGACGCGGCTCGAAATCGTCCCTACGGTCGTCATCACGACGGCGACGGCGGTCATCCTGCTTCGGAGCGGCATCGTCAAGGCCCAGTTCGGCGAGCAGGTCGGCACCGGCTTCGGCGTCACGATGGCGACGACGCTTCGGCGCTTCATCGTTCGGCTTCAACGCGTCCACCGCTGCCACGGCATCCGCGACTTCGGAGGATTCCGCGGACTTGGCCTGCTTGGCACGGACGGGGCGTTCCTCCTGCTTGGCTTCATCGGCCTTCTTGTCCTTTGCCGATTTGACCTCAGCGTCTGCGGCGGGAGCGGACTTTGGCGCGCGCACGGTGACGCCGGCCGGAGCCTGGCCGCCGGAACGGGCGGCTTGAAGTGTTGCGATCAGTTCGGTCTTGCGCATGGTGGAGACACCACGAAGTCCCATCTGCTTGGCGAGCTCCTTGAGCTCGGGCAGTTTCATATCATCGAGATTAGGGCTTGTTGCCACTGGTAGTTGCCTTTCCTTGGCTTCCACAGGCATGCGCCCGCGACAGCTGCAAAAAAGAATTGCGGAAAATTTCCGTCGAATGAAAAGTCCGCCGCGAAACATCGCGGTTTTCGAACTGTCCTAACCATACAACGCAACCCAGACCAACGCAAAGCGGGCACGCGCGGTCCGCCCGTGCGGTTCGCGCACCGCGCAATCGCAATAAAAATCGCAATGAAAAAGCCCATGCCAAAAAGCATGGGCTTGATCAAAGTTACGCTGCGAAAAATAAATAACGCGTGCGAAGACGCCCGTCTGAGGCCGAAGGCGTACAAAGGTACGTCGAGCGTCGGAGAAAGGGCGTATGCGCACGCGTTATTTATTTTTCTACTTTTCTTCGTGGTAGGACTTGTCAGTGTTGACCGACCACACGTTGTCTTTCGACGTTTCGCCGCTCTTGATGTCCTTGACGGCTTCGATGGCGGTGGCCATGGAGTGGTCCATGTTGTTGTAACGGTGCTGTCCGTTACGGCCAACGCAGTACAGGTTGCCGAAGGAGTCGAGGTAGTCGACGAGTTCGGGCATGCGGTCGTAGGTGTCGAAGTAGGCCGGGTAAGCCTTCTTGACGCGTTCGCGGTGGGAGTCGAGCACGTCCTGAGGGCCGTTGATGACCTGCATGCGGGTGAGCTCCTGGATGGCGAACTTGGTGGCTTCCTCGTCGGTCATGTTCCAGAAGGAGTCGCCTTCCTCGCAGAAGTATTCGAGGCCGATCCACACGGTGTTGTCGACGTCCTTGACCAGGTACGGGCTCCAGTTGTTGAAGATCTGCAGACGGCCGACCTTGTAGCCCGGATCCTGCACGTAAATCCAGCAATCCGGCACGATCGGCGGGTTGCCGAGGGTCGGAATGTCGGTGGTGTTGGTCAGGCGCAGGTGCTTGACGAGCAGGCCGACGGTGACGAAATCGCGGTACGGCAGGCCGTTGGCGATTTCGGTCATATCCTTCGGAGCCGGCTGGTCGGAGGCGTCCACGGCGTTGACAAGGTCCTTGACCGGCATGGAGGAAATGAAGTCGTCCGCGGCCATTTCGGTGCGGTTGCCTTCGGAATCCTCGTACACGACGGATGCGATCTTGCCGTCCTTCTGGCGAATTTCCACCACATTGGCGTCGGTGATGACCTTCACGCCGGCGGCTTCGCAGTTGGATTCGACGGTTTCCCACAGCTGGCCCGGGCCGAGCTTCGGATACCAGAATTCCTCGATGAGGGAGGTTTCGACTTCGGAGTTGTCGCGCTTCTTCGGCAGGAGCTTCTGGAAGGCGTTCTTCAGCACGCCCATGATGCTCAGGCCCTTGACGCGCTGTGCGCCCCAGTCGGCGGAGATTTCGGACGGGTGACGGCCCCACAGCTTCTCGGTGTAGCCCTCGAAGAACATGGAGTAGAGCTTACGGCCGAAACGGTTGATGTAGAAGTTCTCCAGGTTGGTTTCCGGCAGCTTGTGCACCATGGACTTCAGGTAGCTGAAGCCGGCGACCATGGTGAGCTTGAAGCCCATGGCCTTCAGGGTGTTGGCGCTCAGGGAAATCGGGTAGTCGAGGAAGTGGCGGTTCCAGTAGATGCGGGACACGCGGTGGCGCTTGAGCATCACCTTGTCTTCGATTTCCGGATCCGGGCCGCCCGGCTCCATATCGTGGTCGCGGCCGAGCTTCTTGTCATCATAGCTGGGTGCGCCCTGCAGCGGCAGAACGTCCTTCCACCAGTCCATGATGCGGTCGTCCTTCGAGAAGAAGCGGTGGCCGCCGATATCCATACGATTGCCGTCATGCTTGACGGTGCGGGAGATACCGCCGAATTCGCGGGTGGCTTCCAGCACGGTCACGTCGTACTGTTCGGAGCCACCGTCCTTGACGAGCTCCCAAGCGGCAGTCAGGCCGGCAGGGCCGCCACCGATGATGACCACGGATTGCTTTTGCGTCACTTTGAAGTCTCCTTACAAACAAAATCGAAGATATTCTACCCGAAGGTAGGGAAACGCACAGCGCACCTGTGCGCATACACACAAAATCACCGCCAAGTCCGACAGCAATCGCCCTGATAGAAGGAAAACCAGCCGTACGGCTTCCGCCGAAGACTGGTTTTCCGTAGGTCCGCTACATGCTGTCGGGAATGTCGATGTCGGTTTTCTGCACTTCCTCGACGTTCACGTCCTTGAACGTGACGATGCGCACGTTCTTGACGAAACGGCTGGAACGGTAGACGTCCCACACCCACGCGTCGGTCAGCCGCACGTCGAAGTAGACGTCCTGGCCGGCGGAACGCACGTTGAAATCGACCTTGTTGGCCAGATAGAAGCGGCGCTCGGTCTCCACAACGTAGGTGAACAGTTTGATGACGTCGCGGTATTCCTTGTATAGGGACAGCTCGGCGTCGGTTTCGTAGTTGTCGAGGTCCTCGGCGCTCATCGTCTGCCTTCCGTGTCGCGCTTGCGGCCACGTCCAAGCGTGCGCCACCAAGCATCCTTCGAGGTTTTGCGCTCATCCGAGCTGTACGGCCAGTTGTTGTCGGCATCGCCGGCCTTCTGGTCCGTCTTCGCCGTTCCGGATGCTTCGTTCGGCTGCGATTCCTGCGATGGCGCGGCAGACGTCTCGTCGGCGGAGGTCTGCGCCGTGTCTCCACTCTGGCCTGCCGCTGCGGCATCGTCCGCATCGCCCTTATGTACGGAGTTGAGTTGGATGGCGATCGAGTGTTCGCGGGCGCTCAACGCCTCCTTGACGCCCGGATTGTCTTCGATCACGTGCATGCCGAACGCGTCGAGCGAGCGGATCGGGTCGAATTCGTCGACGAGCGTGTCCATGACGATGAGGTCCTGGTAACGGTTCTCCGACGCGTTCCACAGGGCATCGCGCGAACGGCCGGACGGCACGAAGCCGAGCGACTGGTAGACGGATACGGAACGCGTGTTCTGTTCCGGCACGGCCACCCAAATGCGGTGCATGCCGAGGCCCGCAGGTTCCGGCGCGAAGCCGTACGTCATCACGCGGGGCATGATGTCTCGCGAGTAGCCGCGGCCGCGGTAGTCCTTGCCGAGCACCACTTGGATGCGGGCGGAACGTGCCCAGCCGTCGATGTCGATGAGGAAGATCATGCCGATCACGTTGTCGGAAGAGGCCGCGTCAAGCTCGCCGTCGCCGTCATGGTCGGCTTCGGTGACGATGGACCATGCGATGGTACGACGAGATTCCGGATCCCCCTCGCCGGATTCGTTCGATTTTTCGCCATTGGACCATGCCACGGAACGACGCCCCCCCGCGTTCACACCG
>ERZ1023894.202-NODE-202-length-13460-cov-9.838791_pt1 | contig 13460 bp, 9 predicted proteins | sample MGYA00380398_ERZ1023894 | MGnify/ENA primary metagenome ERZ1023894 (study PRJEB33179, sample SAMN07448994) | human gut metagenome | biome: Human-gut; feature: Human associated habitat; material: Faeces | host: Homo sapiens | place: India: Bhopal | collected...
GAGGAGCCGTCTACGGATTCATTGCCTTTTACGGAGAGGTCCTTGTCGATCTGTGTATTCCCGTTGACCGTAGCATCGCCCTTGACGGTCTGGTTGCCGTCGACGGTGTTGTTGCCTTTGGTTTCGGAGTCACCGGCTATCGTGGCGTCCCCTTTGACATCCAGGTCGCCGCCGATATGGCTGTTGCCGTCGATGGTCTGGTTGCCATCGGCTTTGATGTTGCCATGGGCGATGAGGTCGTTATTGGCCGTGACGTTGCCGTCAGCAATGACATTCGAGTTACTGGTGATATTGTCGGTTGCGCGGATCTTGCCGTCGACGACGACGTTATCATAGAAGTGGGAGGTACCATCAACCGTCAGATTGCCTTCGGTCGTCTGGTTCCCTTTGACGGTTTCGTTACCGCCGATGGTCGAGGTTCCATCGACCGTCTGGTTGCCCTTAACATGGCTGTTGCCGCCAGTTTCCTGATTTCCATCGACCGTCTGGTCCTGCTTGATATGGCTGCTGCCATCGACGGTTTCATTCCCCTTGGTTTCAGAATTGCCCGTAACGGTGGAGTTGCCGCCGACGGTGCTGTTCCCGGTCGTGTTGGAATCGCCCTGGACCGTTTCGTTACCATCTACCGTCAAATCCTTACCGATGGTGGTGCTCCCGGATACCGTCTGATCGCCGGAGATAGTGGAGTTGCCGCTTACGGTCTGATTCCCGTTGGTGGTGGAGTCGCCGACGACGGTCTGGTTACCGTCGACCGTGTTATTCCCTTTCGTTTCAGAGTCGCCGGAAACCGTCAGGTTCTTGGTGATGTTCGTATCACCGGCAATATTGGTATCTCCGCCAATCGTGGTATTCCCATCGACCGTCGCGGAATCGGTAACGTGTAATTCCTTGGTCGTGGTCGTGCCGGCTACGGTTTCGTTACCGCCGACGGTCGAATTACCTTTAACGGTGCTGGAACCATCGGTAGTGGAATTCCCCTTGGTTTCGGTATTACCGGAAACTGTCAGATTCTTATCGACCGTTGCGGAGTCCGTGACATGCAATTCTTTGGTTGTGGTCGTGCCGGCTACCGTTTCATTACCGCCGACGTTGGAATCGCCTTTGACTGTGCTGGAACCATCGGTAGTGGAATTTCTCTTGGTTTCGGTATTACCGGAAACTGTCAGGTTCTTGGTGATATTCGTATCACCGGCAATATTGGTATCTCCGCCAATCGTGGTATTCCCATCGACCGTCGCGGAATCGGTGACGTGTAATTCCTTGGTCGTCGTCGTACCGGCTACCGTTTCGTTACCGCCGACAGTAGAATCACCTTTGACTGTGCTGGAACCGTCGACGGTCTGGTTGTTCGTAACGTGGGAATCACCGGTAATTGTCGTATTGTGCAGATTCGTGTCACCGGATACGTTGAGATTCGTCGTATTCGTCGTGCCGCCGACCGTCTGGTCGCCTTTGACCGTAGAGGAGCCGTCGGTCGTCGAATTTCCTTTTGTTTCGGAGTTGCCAGTCGTCGTTTGATTTCCTTTGACCGTCTGATCGCCATCGACATTCTTAATAAGGTCCTTGACGGTTTGTTTTTGCTCGTCACTTAAATCGCTATTATTATTAGTTATATCAATTGCATAGTGGTATATTTTACCGGCGCTGCCTTCTGCACCACCAGTGCCGGTATCATATGTTAAGAAAAGATACTTATGACCAGCAGTGAGCCCGTTATAATCTTTTGATACGTATCCAAACGTAGTGTTTTTACTGCCAAAATGGGAAATACCAAAGCTATCAGTATTTGCTTCAGGATGAGCAGATATAAAATCAGTAATACTACCATAAATACCGTCATATGCAGCTGCTGAAATCGGTACCATTAAAACAGATGCAATTAAAGACAAATGTGTTAAGAACAATTTTAATTTTCTTTTGTCAGTCGCAATCGATTTTGTTTTACCATGGTTATGTGCCAGCTCACTAACTACTTCATAAAGTCCTTTGGCCTTATTAAATATGACCTTATAAATCCTATTCATTTTCATTCCTCCTCAAAAAATAAATGACATCTATGATTAAGAACCAGCCGCAGCCGATTCGTATTGTTTATATTTCTCCCATTCTTTCTCCGCATCCTTATATTTGAACCATTGTTCGACGAAGCTTTCCTTGTTGCCGCTGGCCAGGATACGGTTCATGGCCAGCTGGTCGGTCTTTGCCGTAGCCGTGACGAAGGGGATTTCCGCTGGCTGCAGGGCCAGCTGGAAGAGGCGGTTCCCTTTATCGCTGCTATAGTAATAGTCCCGCTTCGGCGTCATGGTGCTGATGATCTGGATCTGGCGCTCGTTGCAGCCAAAGAGCTGGTAGAGCTTGGCATTGGCTTCGCTTTCGGCATTGACGTTCGGCAGGAAAATCTTGTTCTTGCACTGGTCATTGACGGTATCCAGCAGATTCGGCTTGCTGGCGATATCCGACAGCTGCTGCGTCGCAATCCAGATGGACGTATTTTTCTTACGCATATCCTTGAAGTATTCTTTCAGCTTATTCTGGAAGACTTCGTTATCCAGGAACAGCCAGCATTCGTCGAGGACGATGAGGCTTGGCCCTGTGGCATTGCGGATAGCCGTTTCGATTTGATGGAAAAGATAATCCAGGGTAGGCGGAACGATGGACGGGATACCCATGAGGGTTTCCATTTCAAAGACACGCCAGTTGCCTTTCCCGGCAAAATCGACATTGTTATCGAAGAGCTTGCCAAAGCTCCCCTTCATGGTCAGGGTCTGCATAGCCTGGCGGATTTCCTGGGACTGTACCATTTCGTTGAAGACGGTTATGGTCCGCTGTTCCTGCGGCAGGACCCGCAGGCTCTGCAAGGCGTTCCAGACGAGGATTTCTTCCTTTGGTGTGACCTTGACGTTACGCTGGATGAGGTAGGCCATGATCCATTCCTTGGCCCATTTGATTTCGCCTTCGTCGTCGATATTCGCCAACGGCTGGAACGAGAGGTCGCTGTTGCCTTCGGCTGCCAGATTGTAGAAATGGCCGCCGACACCATAGGTGAGGGCTCGTGAGCTGGCCGCCTTGTCGAAAATAAAGACGTTGGCACCTGGGTATTTGAGGAAGTTGGCTTCCAGTGTATTCAGGAGAACGGATTTACCGGACCCGGACGGTCCGACGATTAGCGTATGCCCTATATCTCCATCATGGAGGGACAGACGGAAGGGAGTATACCCTGTCGAGTCTGTGTAGAGCAGTACAGGCCCCTTGAGATGTTCGTTATTTTTGTCTCCAGACCACATCGCAGTAGCCGGGGCCAAATGACAAAAATTTATGGAGCTGACGGACGGCCGGCGGATGTTGCATTTATAGCAGCCCGGCAGTGTGCCGCGCCAGGCTTCCATGCTGTTGTCCGTTTCCAGGAATCCCGTGAAGCCCATACCGTTCAAGGTTTCCAGGAACAGGTTGGCCTTTTCCGTACAGCGGTTCTTGTCTTCATCCAGGATGATGATGTTCATGTTGTAATATCCGTAAGAGACGAAATCCAAACCGAGTTCGTTAAGGGCTGCTTGGGCATCGTCCCGATTGGCCGCTGCCGTTTCATCGAGGGCATCGGCAGACTGTTCTTTCGTGATGGCTTCCCGGATGTAAGTCCAGAAGCCTTTGATCTGTTGGCCGAAGAGCTTGCAGCGCTGGGCAATCTCCTTTCGTGCGTCGAGCTTGCTGAGGCAGATAAAGCGGCTGTTCCAGCGGTATTCGACGTTCAAATTATTAAAAGCATCGAACAGGCCCGGTGCCGATACAGGCGGAAAATTCAGTACAGTGATGATCTTCATGTACTTATTCCCGATTTTCGGTTCCCGGCCGCCGAGGATTCCCGCATCTGCGACGTAGTCACAGACGAAACGGGACGGGTTATAGCGGACGGTAAAGCGCCGGTCCGATACCAGCGAATGAAGATATGTCAATGTTTCTTCCTGGTTGAGCTGCCTGAACTTGCCCTGGAAAGCGAGGGTCAGGGCATTGCGTATCCTCGTGACCCGGTCCTTGAATTTTTCTTCATAATCCACGTAGAGCTTGTAATTCTTCGTATATTTCGCAGACGCCTTGTCGGGGGTCGTGAAGAATTCAAGGAACCGGTTCTTGAGGAATTCTGCCGGCTCCTGATAGAGGATGAAATAGTAATCCGAGTCGAAATGGAGCTGGCTCTTATAATAGTCGCGCCGTTCGTCGTCGAATTCCTGTGCCAGGGGGACCGGCATGTCTGAGGATTCATAATCCTGTGCATAATGGCGCTGGGCGTCGAAGTAGATGACAAATCCGGTCGGCAGCGTTTTAAGGATATTATTCAGTTCATTGTTGTACTGCATCAGTTCCGCATCCGTGGCGCTAGCCATGTCGGGTCCGCGGAACTTGAATACAGCGAACAGGGAAAAATCGTTTCCGTGTACGAAGTTGAAGTCCCCCAGGCTGTCCGGATCGATGACTACCCATGGCAGCATGTCCGATACATGGGGCCGGTTCTTGTAGACGCCGTTCTTCGAGGTATACACAGCTTCATCAATCTTTTGTTTCTTCTGTTTCTTTTTCAATTTCGATAAGCTGCCGAACACGGATACCACCTCCTAAATAAGAAATCTCAGGAATCAGGGATAATAATAGGGTCTGTAATCTTTACTGCGCCAGAAGACGCCGAGGAAGTCCGGGTCGTGCTGTCCGAGGAACCGGAAGAGGTAGTGGGCAGCGATGCAGAGGACGGGGACAAGGATGGTCTTGAAGAAGATACCGCCGATGATGCCGACGAGCACTTCCAGGAGGAGCAGGTTACGGGGAACGCCGCCCCAGAAGATGGGTTGCGTCAAAGAGCGGTGCAATGGGACGGCATAGCCGTCGGGATGCTGTTCTTTATCCATGACTACACGACCTTTCCTTTAAAGCAGGCCGAAAATAGTGGCCCCGCCGGCACTGCCTTTGATGATGTTGATGAAGTTAGGTGCGAACAGCAGGTAGATACGGCGAAGATGAGGATGATGAATTTCTGGGTACCGGCGCCGTGGTTGCCTGTGAACATGGCAATCGCAGCCGCTGCCAGGCCCAGGACACCCAATGTCGTAGGCAGCGGACCGGTCAGCTGGTCGGCCAGGGAGTTGAGGAACTTCGTCCATGGCCACTGATCGACGTTGGCCGTATCTTCGATGCCGTCCTTGCTGGCAAACGACAGGATCGGATTGGCTGCTACGAACAGGGCCAGTCCGGCGACTTTCATGAGATAGGCTTCATAGAGAGCCGCTTTTTTCTTTTGGAATCTTGCTTTGAGATTCATGATGAATGCCTCCTTTTCGGAAATAGGGGATAAGATAATAGGGTTTATTAAGACTTATTCACGCTTAATAGGTCTTATTAGTGCTTATTAAGCCCTATTAAGACTTATTTAGTCTTATTAAGCGTGATAAGCATTAACCAGGGATATGATGGATGACGTATTCTTTCTTCAGCTCATCGAACTTGTCGACAGCGATGACGTCTTCTACCTTCCGGCCACGGCGGCCATGGCCGAGGTCGGTATGGACGAGGCCGACGACGATGTCGATGGCTTCGCCGATGAGTTCTTTGAGGTCGCCGGCGGCGTCCGGGTCTTCCTGGGCCAGGCTCTTGATACGGTACAGGCCCTGGATGGCCGAGTCGGCATGGGTCGTGCAGGCGCCGCCGGGATGACCGGTATTCCAGGCTTTCAGCATCGTATAGGCAGCACCGTCACGGACTTCGCCGACGATTATACGGTCCGGACTGCGGCGCATACAGTCTTTCAGCAGCATAGTCATGTTATAGACGATGCCCTGGTTCAAGTCCTGCATGGTGAACATCGGGGAGTAGTCATCGGCAGAGCACTGGAGTTCCGGCAGGTCCTCCAGGCTGACGATCCGGTGATACGGGGAAATATGGGCGATAGCATCGAGGATAGCGTTCAAAAATGTCGTCTTCCCGGTACCTGTGCCGCCGACGACGAGAATATTCTTCCGCGCTGCAATGGATTTTTCCAGAAATTCCTTATGCCGGGGAGATAAGACGCCCTGTTCGACGTATTCGGCGAGGGTGAAGATCTTCGTTGCTTTCTTGCGGATGTTGAACTGGGGATTCCTTACGATCGGCGGCATTTCGCCCTGAAATCGGGCGCCGTAGCCCTTGATTTCCGTCGAAACGGATGGGATGGCTTCGGTTACGATTTTCCGGACCTGGCCGGACGCCAGGTTGATGATGGCCTGAATCTTGTCGGGATCGAGATAGATGCCTGTCTTGACTTTACCTTCTTTATACGAGAGATAGCGGAGATAGCCGTCATCATTGACGTACAGCTCCGTAATGTCATCCCTGTGCATGAGGGCCGTCATCTCAGGGCCGCAGCAGCAATCGAATGTCGGATTCGGCTGTATATGCTGCTTGATGTTTTCCATTATTCCGTCACTTCCCCAGGATAGGGCGGATACGTTCCGGGATAGTCTGCCTGGCTTTCAGCCGGAGCCGCGGCTCTGGCAGCTTCCTGCTGGCGCTGCTTTTCGACGAAGTCCTGATACAGTCTGGTGTATTCGTTGATGGTACGGGTCTTCTGTTCTTCATCCCCGTCGAGTATCTGCTTGGCCTTGAGGGCCATGCCGACGAGGAGCGTTACATTATGGATAGGGAAGCCCGTAGATTTCAGCTGCTTGACGAGAACGGCATATTGTTCGGCCTCGATTTCTTTGGCCAGGTTCCGTTCCTCGACACGGGCATTGCGGCACATCTGACGGAACTTCTCTTCCTGTTCGCGCTGTCGCTGTCTCAATATTTCCTGTTTCCGTTTCAATCGATTCAGTCTGACGTGGGATACCATATGTTTTCACTTCCTTAGCGTGCGACCTTGAGGTCTTTGAATTTATGTTCGCCGGCTTCCTTACGCTGCTCCAGCCGCTGCTTCCGGAGCGGGTTGGCGTTGATGACGTCGGCCCGGCCGCCGCTGCGGATGACATCGCTGACGTAAGGCGCGTCGACGAGTTTCTTCAAGAAAAAGTCTTGTTCGTAATATTTGATTTTTTCCGTCCGTACAGGCGGATTGTTCTGGACGAAGAGGATTTCATCGTTCCCCAGGCGCCGGGCTTCTTCAGCCGTAAGCAGGGGACGGGACGTCTCCGAATAGGAGACGCTCTTCTTGAACCAGCTGCCTGTTTCCGACTCAGATTCTACCCGGATGGTTTCATTGCCCAGGCTTTCTTCGATATGCTTTGCCGTAGCAGCATCATTCGGCGAATAATAGATTTGGAGGCTCGTATTCATGAGCAGCTCATTTTCCTTACCGTATGTCTTATAGAGCTGGTCCAGGCCCTGCATGATGAGCATGGACTTCATGCCGTAACCGGCTGTGAAGGCCAGGGCCGACGCAAAGCGTTTCAGATTGCCCAGGGAATTGAATTCATCCATGAGGAGCAGGCATTTATGGCGGTACGACGGCTTGCTGCACCGGCCTTTCTTGTATTCCCCGATTTCGCGGGTATGCCTGCCAATCATCATTTCAAAGAAGAGACGGAAGATAGGCGACATGCGGAGCAAATCGGACGGCGGGGTGATGAGGTACAGCGACACCGGCCGGTCATAGCGCATGAGGTCATCGATACAGAAGTCGCTGACCCTGGTATTGGCTGTAAGGACCGGGTCGAGGTATTCCTTCAAGGCCGTGTTGGCCGTCGAGATGATGGAACCCAGTTCGTTGTCCGGCTTCTTGGCGATTTCCATGAAGCCCCGGGTGATGATGGGGTGGGTGAAGGCCGTTTCCGGATCCAGCGGTTCCATGAAGTCATCGGGATACAAGGCGTGCAGGTCGTCGGGCGTGAATTTCCGTTTGACGTAGGCCTTGTCCCTGGTACTCCATTCCTCGATTTCGATACCGCCTTCGGGGACATGAGGGAAGTTCTGCAGGGCCTGGATGGCTTTGACGAAATCCTGGACAACGTAATGGCTGTCGTCGATGGTCCCGTCTTCCTCGACTTCCGGTGCCAGTGTCGCTTTTAAGAAGCTGGCTACGGTATAGAGGTTCGGCCGCTGCGGGTAATGCTCCGGATCGGCGTAGTGGGCATATTCGAGATGCAGGATGACGATGGCGATGACATTGCCGGCGTTGGCGATCCAGTGGTCCGGGTTCTCCTTGCCTTCGTAGTTCGCGATGACGTTAGCGATGTTCTGGGCCGCTGAGACTTCGCCTGCTGTGCCGATAGGGATTTCATCGAGGGGGTTCCAGCGGGCCGATGACCCGTCGGCAGACGTGGGCTCGAACTTGATGACTTTCTGGCCCATCCGCTTGCGGTAGCCTGCGGTGATGCCCCAGTTTTCGGATTTAATATCATTTACGACGACGGACTGTTTCCAGCCGCCGAGGAGTGTCGGGATGATGAGGCCGACGCCTTTCCCGCTTCGGGTCGGGGCGACGACGATGATGTGTCTGCTGTCATTATCGCGGAGATAGAAGTGGCTGAGCCTGCGGTATCCGGCAGCCGTCTTGTCATAGAGGGCTTTCCAGAACGCCGCCAGGGAATATTTGCACGGGGTGTAGCTGTGTATTTCAGACAGCCACTTCTCATCTTTCGCGATGTCTTTTCTTAATTTCTTATAGGCAGGACTTCCTTTCTTTACCTGATGGATTTTTCGCTTCATCTGAGAAAGCTGTATCTCTTTCCGGTCCCGGTCTTCATCGAGCCTCTTATCGAAATTCATTTCTCCATAGCTGGCAGCTTCGTCCTTCTTGAATTCGAGCCAGTGAAGGAAAGCCGTACATTTCTTGATGGACGGGTTATCGTAGAGTCCGACGACGACGCCGGAACCGGAAATCAGGTGCATCTTGACCAGGTCTTTATAGCTGGCCCAGTGGGCACTGCCATGGGATGTGAGCTTCTTTTCCGGACGGAAAAGGAAGAGCATGAGCAGGCAGAGGACGAAACCGCCGAAGCTGTATGGGGTAACTGTCGAAAAGAGCTCCGGCACGTAACGCTGATACCTGAAATACCAGGTCACGAAAGCCCATGGCGGGTAGATATGGGTGCCGCCGATGATGAGGGACGAGCCGAGGAAAGACGGGTCATACGCTACCAGAGCGGCAAATTTTTCTGTCGCCATCCAAAGGCCGCCGACAGCCGGGACCAAGGAGGCGAGGAAGAGAGCGAATCTATTCATCGTACTCACCCAGGGACAGGTCCTGGTTGATGAAGATGTTGAAAGCATGGCCCGGTGAAATGGTGATGGTCGGGCTGGTATTGCCTTCGCGGTTCAGAATCTGGCTGGCCGTCTGCATGACCTGTGCCACAGCGCCGCTGACGGCTTCCTGGCCAGGACTGCGGGTATCGTCGCCGGACGTATTGCCCGTGGCTGACTGAGCAGCGCTGCCGAGGAGGGCTGTCATGAAGGCCGTCTTGAAGAGCGAGCCTGTATGATTGGTATATTTTTCAGCCAGGCCCGGCATCCCGGTCCCGTCGATGGCGTTCTGGTTCGGCAGGTTCACATTGGACCCATCGGGCAGGATAATACGGGTGAAAGCGACGCCGATGCGATGATTGCCGCGGGCACCGCTCTGGCCATATTTGCCGATGATCTTTGACCCCTGCGGTATAAGGAGATGCGTGCCGGTCAGGCTGTCATAGACGTCCTGGCGGACGATGGCGATGCAGTCGCCGTTCGGCGAGTCACTGGTGATACCCGTCTGCAATGTTGCCGGGATGACCGTGCCGGCCTGAAGGGTATACATACCGGATGGCATATCCTGTGCATAAGGCGTCGGCTGGAAGGCCGACGAAGTATCCGGTTTCGGTTCCGCAGCCTGCGCCGTACCGGTTCCGCTGACAGCCTGTGTGACGGCGGTGGCAATCTTGAAAGCGATGCTGCTGTTCATGGCATCGTTTTCTGCTTTTTCAGCTGCCTGCTGTGCTTTGAGGGCTGCCTTTTCTTCTTCCGACATCTGCGGTTTCGCCGGTGCCGGAGAAGGCGTTACCGTAGCTGTTGCCCGCGGCGCTGCGGCAGCAGAAGGAGCGGAGGCTGATGCACGCGGTGCCGATGAACGGGAAACAGCCGGCTGGGCATTATAAGAGCGGTTTGATGACGTACCGGATGACCGGGACGATGAAGAGGAAGAAGTGCCGTTTCCATAGCCGGAAGAGGGAGGAACAGGCTGCCCATTTTCGGAAGCTGTTGTCGGCGTCTTTCCGTCTTTACCGGTCTTGGCATTCTTCTGATATTTAGAGATGTCGCTGTACTTGGTCGGAAGGTCCGTATCCTGTGCCTGGGCGACATTCTGGGATAAAGCTTTTTTCGACTCTTTGCCGCTGGCCGTCGTCGGATTCAATGACGAGTAGGCCATGGCTCCGGCGCCGATGAAGAGAATGGATCCGGCGGCGAGCAGGATGTGTTTCCGGCGGAGCATCTTTGCCTGGGAACCTTCGTCTTCTTCATCGTCAGGGATGATGAGATCACCATCTTCCGGTGTCTCTTCGTCTATGTCGGAGAGAGGCTGGTCCGTATCCTCATCACTGGTGAAGTCGGTACGGAAATCCGGCTCGTCGAGGTCTTCCTCATTGTGGCCTTTCTTCCGGTTCAGCTTGTCTTTCAGCTTATACGCCAGCATGGAAAGGTTATAACGCAAGTCAATCATTTCGATCCGCCTCCTTTATAGATTGAATCGGATGGAGTGATGTCTACATAAGATTTAGAGGTATAGCAGAGACGGGCTTTGGTAAAGACCTGGTCTGCGATGATATAGCCGTCACGGATACGGTAGTTGACGAGGGTCAGCTTCCCGTCCTGGACGTTATACAATGTCGGCTGGTCATATTTATTAGACTTCGGCATATTGATGTAGGTATGGATGCCGTCATCGAAGATTTCCGACGGCAGGACTGATACATCGAGGTTGCCATGCTTATGGATTTCGTACTTGCGGTTAATGTCCTTGGGTACGTAGGTATTGCCCTTCTTTACGGTGTAAATGTCGAAGTATTTTTTCTCTTCCTTGTTCTTCCAGGGAAGAGGGGCGGCCAGAGCCTTGCGGAACGATTCGTCAGGGAAGCTGAACTGTACGATAGGCGTATAGTTTTCGGATACCGATACGAGGTACAACCGGTAGCTGTGAGCGTCGGTGTTGATAATCATGTTGGTCTGGATTCCCGGTGCCAGCGGCTTGATGTAGATATGTTCGGCATTGCCGACTGTCGACTGGTCGATGAGCCAGCGTTTCGTGTCGCCGGCACCGATGTAGGTGATCTTTTCGCCAGGCTTCAGCTGAATGTCTGAAACGAAGCCCATCTGTGCATTGACCTGGAAGAGGCTGTCCGGTTTATAGTCGTAGACTACTTTGGCAGCCGTACAGTCGCCATCACCGGTGAAGTATGTCGATTTATCCATGGCATACGCCGATGTACATAGGCAGCAGATGAGCCCGGCTGCGAGCAGGGTATGTTTCATCATTCGATCTTACCTCCTCTTTCAGTCGGAGCCGGTTCGTTATCCGAAGAATCGGATGGGGAAGCCGAAGATGTCGATTCAATCGAAATGGTGAGGTCCTGAATCTTGAGGCCCAGTGGGTTGATGAGCAGTTCGTCTTCCTTGCTGGGAGGGTCGATGCCGACGGAGAAGAGGGCGACGTAGTTAACTTTCTTATTGCTCATGCCGCCACTCAAGGAAAATGATTCTTCGGACCAACGGACCTGATACGTCGATTTCGAGCCCGGCTGCAGCTGAATGGACTTGATGACCGGCTGGATCGTCATCTTGCCGAGTTTCGTCCGCGGATTATCGGACTTCAGCATGGAAGCCATCTTCGTACTGGCTTCGCGGGTCATGAAGTGCTGTGCCCGGTCGATGTTATTCTTGAAGAGGACCGGGTCGAGAGGGACCGTGCGGGTATCCAGGATGAACTGGCCCAGGAAATGCTTGATTTCGGCCTGCTGCGGGGTGTAATTCGTCGATTTCAGCTGGCCGCCGGTATCGACCTGTCCGGTTGCATTATCGACACGGACTACATAGGTTTTGTAATTATATGTCGTAGCGATAGCCACAACGGATACGACAGCGATACCGATGATGACGACACAGGCCTTCATGAGCCAGTATGCATTCCGGCGGTCCTGGTCCATATTCATGAGGACGTTGCCAAAGGGCTTCATCGGGCCTTTCTCCAGCGGGTCTGTCCCTTTCCCGGCAGGTGGCGTCGTATGATGTGGTAATAATGACATTAAACACACCTCCTTATATTATGTTTGTCATAAAAATATCACATTAAAAATAAAATGTAAATAGGTGATTTGTCGGCGTAATGTATTATAAATGCTCGTTTTATTGGAAAATATGACGGGTAATTTTTCAAAATATCACGGTAATATATTTTATTTAGCGGTAACCGATGGTATAATAAGGTTATCGGTAAAAGATCAAAAACAATGGATGCGCATTTACCCATGTCTCTCCGAGACGTGGTCATGCGCTTTCCGCCAGCAGCGGAAAGGGCCTCCTCCGGAGGACGCCTGCGGCGTAGGCCACAAGTGGCCTGTCACTACATAAAAACGTAGATTATAAAATTTATATAAATTCTTTGAGGTAGGCTATGGCACTCTATTATTTTGGCAATCATCCCCATGCAAAAAGGGCAGATGGAACAAAGATAAATACACGCGCGCACTACGACTATATCTGCCGTCAGGGGCTCTATGCCAACATGAAGGGGAAGAAGGAAGACCTTGTCTTCACCTGCTCCGGGAACCTGCCGGACTGGGCACAGGATGCCGGTGAATTCTGGGATGCTGCCGAAGAGAACCGCCGTGTCAAAGGCCGGGCATACCGTGAAATCCGCATGGGCTTGCAGGAAGAACTGAGCCTGGATGACAATATCGCCTTAGTCGAAGAGTTCCTGAAGGAGTCCGGAATCGGAAAAAATCACGCCTTCACCTATGCCATCCACGATAAAGAAGCTGCCTATGACCATGACCACCGGAACATTCACTGTCATCTCATGTTCTGTGAAAAGAGCATAGAAAAAGACCGGCCCCTCGGACCGGACATGTATTTCAAGCAGTATGCCGTCAATCAATATGGGGAACCTTGCTCCGGGTATCGGGCCGACCGATTTTATCATGACAGACATGGAAATATTGCCATGCGCAAAATGTGGGCTGACATCGTCAACCGTAAATTCGAGGAACTGGGTATCAAACGGGAAATCAGCGAAAAATCCCTGGCTGCCCAGCGTCAGGACCTCCTGTACCAGGGCCGTTTTGAAGAAGCTGAAAAGCTGGACAGGATTCCTGCGCCTCATTTAGGCGAAGCCTACAAGAACCCGAAAATCATGGAACGGATTCAGGAACGGGTACGAGAAATCGACGAACAGACGGATGCTTCCGATGACTGCAGCGACGAAGATGACACGAGAGCACAGACAGCCCCGGAACAGAGCATCATGGAACCACAGATTACGT
>ERZ1023894.203-NODE-203-length-13399-cov-9.492731_pt1 | contig 13399 bp, 15 predicted proteins | sample MGYA00380398_ERZ1023894 | MGnify/ENA primary metagenome ERZ1023894 (study PRJEB33179, sample SAMN07448994) | human gut metagenome | biome: Human-gut; feature: Human associated habitat; material: Faeces | host: Homo sapiens | place: India: Bhopal | collected...
GTTATGTTGCGTTAAAAAGCGTGCAGATAAGATATATTTATCAATTTTAAAAATAGCGAATCATAGACAAAAGAAACCGCTTCCGAAAGCTGATAGTAAGCTTCGGGAACGGTTTTATTTTGAGCAAATTATGAGCAATTTATTTCAAAAGCTCAATGCATTTCCTAAGCTGCCTAAGCCCTTTATGGGTATAAACGCGCTCTGTAATATCGCCGCCGGCATGGCCTAGAATTTTACGTTTTGATGTTTCATTCGCGCCGGCATTGTCGAGCAGTGTTGCTACTGTGTGACGGGTATCGTGAGGTGTATGATTTAACCCGTTAATTAACTTCATTGCTTTATTCCAGACGGATGAGCGATACCTGGTATAGTTGTAGGGACTTCCAGACGAATCGCAGATTAAGAAATCACCTGGATTTGAAAGACGAGTCAATATAAACTGCATTATTTTGGGGTGGATTGGAACGATGCGAATGCCAGAGGACGTCTTTGATTTTGTGATTCTAATAAAACGTTGGCGAAGATTGATATTCTTCTTTTCAATCTGTAACATCTCACTGACACGAAGCCCGGTATAAAGGAGAATAAGCACAGAATCAACTCCAGGCATATCTGCATGCCGCCATAGTCTGTTAATTTTCTGCCGGCTAATAATATGATGCGGATAAATAGGATGGTTTTTGCCAATTGATATAAGAGCAGCATAATTCGTGCTACATATATTTGACTTTATGGCATATTGATAAAGCAAACTTAGTAAATTCTTGACTTTTTTACAGCTGGAATACGATAAATGCTGATGATTACGCATGTCATCTATGACGGCTTGAAGCTCTAAAAATTCTAGATCCGAAAAATGACGGTCATAAAGAGCAACACAATGCTTAAAAGAATTTTCATAGCTGCTTTTAGTACTTTCGGACAATTCAGCGCCTTCATTCAGATGAAAAGGAAGCCAGCGAAAATATAGCTCTGCAAATGTGATGGATTTTCTACGGAAAGGATGATGAACCTTATGATGCTCAGCAAAATAAGACGCTTGAAAGATTTTAGCTTCATACAGTGTCTCAAACGATGCCACATAGCGTTGTTTACCGTTAATTGTTGCTATGAATGCGTACGGCCGCCTCCGAGCACCCGACATGGTGCGGATGCACCCGTAACCATTAGGATTTTTCAAGTCAAACACTTCCTTTATTTTAATATAATATTAGTATTATAGGAGATAGGACATGATTAAAACAAATGTAGAGTATTACGGAGTTGGTTTTGATTCTGCTGGGAATCGGATTTGTGCCCATATCTGCGAGTTTGATCCGAAAAAAGAAAAAAATGCCATCAAAGTGGAAGAGCTTTTGAAAAAGGTAAAAGAAACCGAAAACGTAGCAGTAGCAGAAATCGTAGATTCTGATACATATAACCAATACCTTAATGGTGGATGTGTGAGAGATAAGGAAACAGGAAAGCCTGTAGCTTATGTACCACCAGAACCGACAGCGGAGGAAAAAGCAGCAAGTAAGCAAGCATCATTGGACGCGGAATATACGGCGGCCCAGCAGAAATTGGGGCAGTCGTTACTTGTTGCCAATCTCAACAACGATACCGATACGGCAGCCAGCATTCAAAATGAGCATGCAGATTTGAACACATATTATAAAGAACAGAGCGACGCGATTGCCGCTTCAATGACGGGAGATGGTAAATAATGGCTTTTAAATTGAAGAAAAGATGTAAATTCTGTGCGCATACATTACGGGACGACGGGACGTGCCAAAATCCCAAATGCGTGAACTATACAAAAGGGGGACAGGACGTAAGCAAAGATCAGAAAGCAAACGGTGGTGAATCATAATGAATACACTGCTTGCTTTTTTTCACGAGATGGCCCCGTCTAGTCATCAAATCGGATGGGGAACGGCTGTATCATGCTTTGGCACATTTTTTTCGTATCTGATTGGGTGGAACGATGTAATTGAAGCTCTGATTGTAGCGATGGCCATAGATTATATAACAGGGCTTATGGCTGCATATATCAATCCCAATATGAAGCTGAATAGCCAGAAGGGATTTAGAGGGATATGTAAAAAAATTGTTGTTTTATTATTGGTTGCACTAGCTCACGAGATTGACAAAGCTACGGGACAGCCTGCAATACAGTCGCTTGTTGTGTGGTTTTTCATTGGTAATGAAGGGTTATCAATAATTGAAAATGCTGCTAAAGCAGGGTTGCCTATCCCACAAAAACTACGAGATACGTTAGAACAATTGACTGACAGAAAAGGAGAAGAACATCGATGAAAGTATTTTTAAACCCCGGCCATGCGCCGGACGGAAAACCAGATCCAGGAGCCGTGAACAATGAAACAGGACTGCGAGAATGTGACGTAGCTCTGGCCGTAGGCAAATCTGCCGCAAATTATCTGAATATGGTAGGAGTAGAAACGGAACTGCTCCAGTCTGATAGTCTGGAACAAAGCTGCAATCAAGCTAATGCTAGTGGCGCTGATATTTTCGTATCTATCCACTGTAATGCCGCGGATGCAGAAGAAGCGAATGGCACGGAAACATGGGCCTGCGCCGGAAGCTCTACCGGTAGCACTCTTGCCGGTTGCATCAAAAGCCAGATTGTTAACGCGCTCGGTACTACAGATCGCGGCGTGAAAATCGCAACGCCGGGCGTCAACGGCCTGTATGTCCTCACAAATACGGACATGCCGGCCGTGCTGGTCGAACTCGCCTTCATCTCCAATCACGACGATGAAGAAATCTTGGCAAATAAGCAGGATGACCTAGCTCGTGCCGTAGCTCGCGGAATTACGGACTACGAACAAGCCAAAAATTAAAAATTATTTGGAGGAAAAAGATATGAGCAAATGGACAGAAGTACGTGACACTGTTGTAAATGCATTAGATGTAAATTCCATCACAGAAGAAGTAAAAGAACAGCTAACGCAAAACATCATTGATGATTTTTTCCCGGCTATTGAAGCGGCTGCCGACAAATTTACGGCAACAATCAAGGAGCAAGCGGCAAATGAAACGGGTTGGAACAAAATCCGTGACAGTATTGTGTTGCCTTGCATTATTGACGGCATGATTTACCTGGCTAAATATATTCTCAATAAAACAGTGACTAAAACCACTGACACAACACAAGCATAAAAAATTTATTAGATAGCATAAAGCCCCGGCGAATTTGCCGGGGCTTTATGCAACGGGATAGTAACTGCATTAAGCACAAGCGAGAACTGCAAAATGGCTAGTATAAAAATTAAAGAATATGTTCGCATTAGTATCGTTCTGGGTCACCATAGGAAAAAGCTCACGCATTTTGCGTGAGCTTTTTTATAGTTTGTAGTACGGAGTTTGTAGAAGGTGGCTTTAAATTTAAAAACCTTCACTACAAACTACAAACTGTAAACTTAAAACCCCAAAAGAGGCTGTCGCACGAAGACAGCCTCTTTTGCCTACTTTAGGCCCGGCCCTATCCATGCTATAATAGAGACATCGCAAATTGTGAAAAGGAAGTGTAAGCTATGACAGTACAGCTCGAAGAATTATTGAAAGCCTTTGAACTGAATAATCCCTATCTCAAGTTCTATTTAAATAAAAATGACGGCCATATGGCCTTGGTCACGGAAATCCCCGGTGACGACAAGGCGGAAAATGAAGTCACAGCCAATCCCGATGCGTATATCAAGCTGCCGACCCAGGCCGACCTGGATCTGCCGGAAATGATCAAGGGCTTTGTCCCCATGATGAAAGACCCGAAGCAGCGGGCGGCTTTTCAGCAGTCCATCGAAGCGGGCAAGACCGTTTCCCAGCTGGAACGGGAATTGAAGGACATGGGCCTGGTCCAGTTCTGGTATACCTTCCAGCGCATGGAATTCCGCAAAATTGCCAAAAAGTGGTGTGAAGACAACCACATTGATTATGAAGAATAGGGGAGCTCGGAGATGACGAAGATTTCAGATATCGGTGAATTCGGATTCATCGATGCTATTAAAGATCATACCCTCTTCCATCCGGAAAACGTCGCCGTCGGCATCGGCGATGACGGTGCTGTCTACACGACGACGCCGGGCTGGCAGCAGGTAGCTGTCATCGACACGATGGTCCAGAACAGTCATTTCATCATCGGTCAGACGGCGACCTGGCATGACGTCGGCTTCAAGGCCGTAGCCTCGAACCTCAGCGACATCGCCGCCATGGGGGCCGTGCCGACCCATATCGTCCTGTCGACAGCCCTGGCACCGCAGATGGACGTCGATGACGTCATTGACATGTACCGCGGCATCAAGGATATTTGCCGCACGTATGAAGTCAATATCCTCGGCGGCGATACGGTCATGTCCAAAGAAGGCGTCGTCATCACTGTCGCTGCCTTTGGCGAAATCGAAGCCGGAAAGGCCCTGCTGCGCAGCGGAGCCCAGGCCGGCGACGTCATCGCCGTATCCCATACGATCGGCGATTCGGCAGGCGGCCTCGACGTCCTCCTGGCCGGACAGGACGGATATGAACATTTGAAGAAAGCCCACCAGTATCCGGAACCGCAGATTTCCCTGGGACGCTTACTGGTACAGCATCATTGCCACAGCCTGAACGACATCAGCGACGGCCTGGCTAGTGAATCCAATGAAATTGCCAAGGCCAGCGGCGTCGAACTGGTCATCGACCGGGACCAGGTTCCGACGAGCGCTGAGCTAAAAGCCTGGGCTGCGGCATCGGGCAAGGATATTTGGAAATTCGTCTTTAACGGCGGCGAAGACTATGAACTGGTCTTTACCATGGCGCCGGACGATTTCCAGGCTTTGCAGGCCGTCTATCCGGCTGTGACGCCTATCGGGACGGTCCGCCAGGGGCCGGGCCGGGTCCTGCTCCGCCACGATGGGGGCGAACAGGTCCTGCCGCCGACGGGCTGGACCCATTTTTAGGAGGAGGATATCATGAGCTTTGATGTAGCAACTCATTCAGAAGCGGACACCATCGCTTTGGGCAAAGCCCTGGGGCCGGTCCTCAGAGACGGCGATGTCCTGGCCCTGCGCGGCGACCTCGGTGCCGGCAAGACCCATTTCGTCCAGGGCATCGCCCAGGGCATGGGCATTGACGACGTCGTCGTCAGTCCGACCTTTACCATCCTGAATTATTATGAAAATACCATTCCTCTCCAGCATTTCGACTTTTATCGCTTGGAAGAGGAATATGAATTAGACGATCTGGGATTCGACGACTATCTCGAAAGCGGCGTGACCGTCATCGAATGGTCGGAAAAATTCCCGGACCGCCTGCCTGACGATGCGGCTGTCGTCACCATCGAAAAGACGAGTCCCACGGACCGCCTGTTCCATTTTGACTTCCACGGCAGCCGTTGGCAAGCTGTAGAAAATGAGGTAAAAAAATATGCTCTTAGCCATTGAAACATCGAGCCTCGTATCGAGTGTCGCCTTGCTCCATGACGACACGCTGCGGGCTGAACTCACCATCCAGGCACGGCTGACCCATTCGGAACAGCTCATGCCCCATATTGCCGACATGCTCGACAAGGCGTCGGTCAAGAAAAGCCAGATTGACGGCGTTGCCGTTGCCGTCGGCCCCGGTTCCTTTACGGGCCTGCGCATCGGCCTGGCCACGGCCAAAGGCCTGTCCTTTGCCTGGAACGTGCCTATCGTCGGCGTCACGACGCCGGTCAGCCTGGCCTGGAACTTCGTCGGCGTCTCTGACCGCATCTGCACCCTCATCGACGCCCAGAAAGGCAATGTCTATGCCGGTGTCTATCGCTGGGACCGGACGACGCTGACGACGGAAAAAGAAATCTACATCGCGCCGCGGACGGAAGTCCTGGATACCCTGGAAAGGGAAGGCCAGCCCGTCGTCTTCTGCGGTGACGGCTCCCTCAAAGGGCGCCGGGATATCGAAGGCCGGAGCCCCTTGTTCCGCATGGCGCCGCCGACGATGGTCATTCCCCGTGCCGGCAGCGTCGCCCTGGCAGCCAATGTCCGTTTTGCCGCCGGTGACTACGATGACTGCATGACCCTGACGCCGTCGTACCTGCGCCGCAGCGAAGCTGAAGTGCTCTGGGAAAAACGCCACGGCGGTGCCCCATGTCAGTAACGGTCCGTCAGGCCTGTCGGGAGGACCTGCCGGATATCATCGCCATCGAAGAGGCGTCCTTTTCCGTGCCCTGGTCCCATCAGTCCCTGGCAGCGGAACTGGACAATCCCGTAGCCCGTTATTATGTCCTGGAAAAGGAAGACGGGAGCGTCGCCGGTTATGCCGACGTCTGGCTCATCGCCGATGAAGGCCAGCTGGCCAACATCGCCATCCATCCGTCAGCACGGGGCCTGGGCTATGGCGAGATTCTCCTGCGAACGGCCATGGAAGCCCTCTTCCGGGAAGGCTGCACGAGTTTCTTCCTGGAAGTCCGCCAATCCAACGCGCCGGCCCAGGGACTGTACCGCAAGCTGGGCTATGAAGCCCTTGCTGTCCGCAAGGACTATTATTCCCAGCCTGTGGAAGATGCGTGCATCATGCATTGTCAAAAAGAGAAGTATCAATGGCTCGGCCATTCACTATAGAAAAAAGGATGAAATCTATGTATACCTTAGCTTTAGAAACGAGTTGTGACGAAACGTCGGCTGCTGTCCTCAAAGATGGCCGCCACATCTGCTCCAACATCATATCGACACAGGTGCCGATCCACCGGAAATTCGGCGGCGTCGTACCGGAAATCGCGTCGCGCCAGCACATCGAATACGTCATGCCCATCATCAAGGAAGCCCTTGATACGGCTGGCGTCACCTTGGCAGATATCGACCATATCGGCGTCACTTACGGTCCCGGCCTGGTCGGGGCCCTGCTGGTCGGCGTCGCAGCGGCCAAGGCTATCAGCTTTGCTGCCGATAAGCCCCTGGTCGGCGTCAACCACATGGAAGGCCATATCTTTGCCAACTTCCTCAGCCATCCCGATTTGGAACCGCCGTTCCTGGCCCTCGTCGTATCCGGCGGCCATACCCAGCTGGTCCAGATCAATGGCTATAATTCGTTCAGACTCATGGGCCAGACCCGCGACGATGCCGCCGGCGAAGCTTTCGACAAGATCGCCCGCGTCATGGGCTATCCCTATCCGGGCGGTCCGCAGATCGACAAACTGGCCAAAGAAGGCGATCCCGACGCCATCGCCTTTCCCAAGGCCCTCCATGAAAAGCACAATTTCGAGTTCAGCTTCAGCGGCCTCAAATCGGCAGTCCTCAACTACCTGCACACACAGGAACAGCGGGGCCAGTCCTATAATGCCGCCGACGTGGCGGCCAGCTTCCAGAAGACCGTCGTCGAAACGCTCGTCGAAAAGACCATGGATGCCGCGGCCTACTGCGGAGCCAGGAAAATCGCCGTCGCCGGCGGCGTCTCGGCCAACAGCGGCCTGGCTGCGGCCATGAGTGCGGCCTGTGCCGACAAGGGCTATGCCTTCTACCGGCCGGAACCGATACTCTGCACCGACAACGGCGCCATGATCGGTTGCCGGGCATATTATATGGCCCTGGACGGCCGCTTTGCCGACTTGACCCTCAACGCCAAGCCGGCCCTGCCGATTACATCGGACTAATCCTGAGAAGAGATGGGGGAATCTTCTATGGCTACACTCGAAGCGGTCTGCCGGACAAGGAGCACCTTGTCGCCCGTGCAGATCCATATTTTACAGAACAGTGAAGAACTCTTGCAGTTCGCCAGCGACTTGTCGCACCGGGAACTCTTCGTCTATGTGCCCGGGCGGGAAGCGGGGACGCTGGTCCTGGCCGCGCACCGGACGCCGCTCCTGCAGAAGGGGAGGCAGACGGAAACGACTGATCCTGGCGCTGCCTTTTCCCGTTATGAAGAACCGCTTAATTATCAGGTCTTTCAGGCGGGAACGGCCATGAGCGGTGAGAAAGAAATCGAATACGGCCGCATGGCGCCCATCGTGGCTTATCCCTTCGTCGATAACGGCGGCGGGACGATTGCCGTCATTTCCTTTGTCGGCACAGTCGAAGACAATCGGGAGATTTTGACGGAAACAGCCTTCTTATCTTTGCAGGTGCCCATGGATTTCCATTCCATGTACCGGCCCCTGTCCATCCAGGATGGCGTCGTCCTGGTCAACTGCAACGGCGTCGTCATCTATGCCGACGATATGGCCGACAGCATCCTGCACATGTGCGGCCAGCGCGGGGCCATTACGGGTACCAATATCTATAATACCCGCCTCGACCTGACCGGTGCCAAGAAAGCCCTGTCCCAGGCCGAGGGATTGGCCGATGACGTGACCTTAGGCGATGCTGTCGTTTCCCGCCGGGTCATCCCTATTCTGCAGCGCGGCAAAGTGCGCCGGGTCATTTCCATCCTGACTGAGCGGACGGAACTGCATCGCAAGGAAGAAGAACTCATGGTCAAGACGTCGGTCATCAAGGAAATCCACCACCGCGTCAAGAATAACCTGCAGACCATTGCCAGCCTCCTGCGCATGCAGATGCGGCGCACGACGAGCGACGAAGCGCGGGATGTCCTCAACGAGAGCCTGAACCGGATCCTCAGCATTTCCCTGGTCCACGAGACGTTGTCCCATCACGATGAAGAGAACATCGACATTTCTGACGTCGCCCAGAAACTGCTGGGCCTCCTGGCGCACAGCCTGGTCAGCAAGGATTGCCACGTGGAGACGAAGTTTTCCGGCGACACCCTGCCCACGCCGTCTGATGCGGCGACATCCCTGGCTCTGGTCCTGAACGAACTCATCACCAATGCCATCATCCACGGCTTTGAAGGCCGACGGGAAGGCCTCCTGGCCGTCACCATCCGCCGCGACGGGCCGGACGGGGTCATCATCGTCTGTGATGACGGCGTCGGCATGTCCCACGCACCCGTCGATACGGGGCGCAAACATCTGGGCATGGCCATCGTGCGCACGCTCATTGAAAAAGATCTGCAGGGGACGATTGATTTCGATGACGGCGTGCCTGAAGGGACCGTCGTCACCATCCGTTTTCCGTTACCAGAGAGGGGAGAATAACCAATGGGATATCGCGTTGTAATAGGGGATGACGAATCGATCATCCGTATGGATTTATGTGAAATGCTGGAAGATGCCGGCCACACCGTCGTCGGAGAAGCCGCTGATGGCGTCGAGGCCCTCGATTTAGTGCGCAAAGAAAAGCCGGACATCGTCCTCCTGGACATCAAGATGCCCCGCTTGGACGGCATCCACGCGGCCCGCATGATCGGCCACGAAGGGCTGGCACCGGTCCTGCTGCTCACGGCGTACAGTCAGCAGGATATCGTCGACAAGGCCAAGGACTCCGGCGTCCTGGGCTACCTGGTCAAACCGGTCAGTCCGGTCAACCTCTTCCCGGCCATCGAAATCGCCATTTCCCAGTTCCGCCACCAGCGCGAAGTGGCACAGCAGCTCGATGACATGAACGAACGCATCGAGACGCGCAAAGCCGTCGACCGGGCCAAGGGCTGCCTCATGGACCTTTATCATATACCGGAACACGAAGCCTACCGACGGCTGCAGCAGTACAGCATGAAGAACCGGAAATCCTTGAAAGCCGTGTCCGAGGCGGTCATTGCCAGTGCGGAAAAGATAAAAAGTCAAAAAAAATAAAACGTTTGATGAAAAAGTCAGGGTGAAAGCCTTGACTTTTTTACCTTTAATGGCTAATATATATATTGTAAGTTAGCACTCGGAAGTATGGAGTGCTAATAAAGAGTAGCAACTTACTTTTAAGGAGGAATATAAAATGTTAAAACCGTTAGGAGATCGCGTAGTTATCCGTGTATTGGAACAGGAAGAAAAAACTGCAAGCGGTATTTTTTTACCGGACACTGCTAAAGAAAAACCGAGCCAGGGTGAAGTCGTAGCCGTAGGTCCGGGCAAACTGCAGGACGACGGTAAACGCGTTGCTTTGGATGTCAAAGTAGGCGACAAGATTATTTTCTCCAAATATGCCGGCACAGAAGTCAAGTTCGAAGGCACTAAATATTTGATCGTCAGCGAACGCGACATCTTGGCTATCATCTAATAAATCATTTCGAATCAAACTAAAAAATACTTAACTTTCACATAGGAGTGTGTTCAACATGGCTAAACAGATTTTGTTCAACGAAGATGCACGCCGCGCTCTCGGCAAAGGCGTAGACGCTTTGGCAAATGCCGTAAAAGTTACCTTAGGGCCTAAAGGCCGCAACGTCGTTCTCGACAAGAAATTCGGCGCTCCGACCATCACCAACGATGGTGTCACCATTGCCCGCGATATCGAATTGGAAGATCCCTTTGAAAACATGGGCGCTCAGCTCGTCAAAGAAGTCGCAACCAAGACCAACGACGTCGCTGGTGACGGCACGACGACAGCTACTATCCTGGCCCAGGCCATGATTCAGGAAGGCATGCGCAACGTCGCAGCCGGCGCTAACCCGATGATCCTCAAACGCGGTATCGAAAAAGCCGTCGCTAAACTCGTCGAAGAAATCAAGAAACGTTCCATCGCCGTATCCGACAAGGCTTCCATCGCTCAGGTCGCTTCCATTTCGGCAGGTGACGAAGAAGTCGGCGGCCTCATCGCTGACGCTATGGAAAAAGTCGGCAAAGACGGTGTCATCACTGTCGAAGAATCGAAGACCATGGGCACACAGCTCTCCGTCGTCGAAGGCATGCAGTTCGACCGCGGCTACATTTCCCCGTACATGGTAACGGACCCGGATAAAATGGAAGCTGTCATGAGCGAACCGTACATCCTCATTACGGACCGCAAGATCGCTTCTATCCAGGAAATGCTCCCGGTTCTGGAAAAAGTTGTCCAGGCTGGTAAAGAACTCCTCATCATCGCTGAAGATGTCGAAGGCGAAGCACTGGCTACCTTGGTCGTCAACAAACTCCGTGGCACCTTCAAAGCCGTCGCTGTCAAAGCTCCGGGCTTCGGCGACCGCCGCAAAGCAATGCTCCAGGATATCGCAACCCTCACGGGTGCTACGGTCATCACGGAAGATGTCGGCCGTAAACTCGACAGCGTTACCATGGAAGACCTCGGCACTGCCCGTCAGGTCCGCGTAACCAAAGATGAAACGACTATCGTCGAAGGCCACGGCGATCCCCAGGCCATCAAAGACCGTGTCGCTCAGATCAAAGCTCAGATTGCGGAAACGACGTCTGATTTCGATAAAGAAAAATTGCAGGAACGTTTGGCTAAGATGTCCGGCGGCGTAGCTGTCATCGAAGTCGGCGCTGCTACGGAAGTCGAATTGAAAGATAAGAAATATCGTCTCGAAGATGCCCTCAACGCTACGCGTGCAGCTGTTGAAGAAGGTATTGTAGCCGGCGGCGGCACGACCCTCATCGACATCCTCCCGGCTCTCGACGAATTCGATGAAGACGGCGACGTACAGACCGGTATCAACCTGGTTAAACGCGCTATTGAAGCTCCGCTCCGCCAGATCGCTGAAAACGCTGGCCTCGAAGGCTCGGTCATCGTCGCTAAAGTCAAAGCTTCCGAAGACGGCGTAGGCTTCAACGCCCTCAAAGAAGAATACGTTGACATGGTCAAAGCAGGTATCGTCGACCCGGCTAAAGTAACCCGTACAGCTCTCCAGAACGCAGCTTCCATCGCAGCCCTCGTCCTCACGACGGAAACCCTGGTCGCTGACAAACCGGAACCGGCTCCGGCAGCCCCGGCTGGCATGGGCGGCGGTATGCCCGGCATGATGTAAGATTAGGTTGTAGTGTGTAGTTTGCAGAGACGGCCTTTAAATTTAAAGCCATCTGCTAACCACTAACAACTTAAAAAGGCTTGTCGTATAACGACAAGCCTTTTTTTTGCCCTCTTGACTTTTTCCCGGGGACAGCGTACGATGGAATCGTTCTAAATCTATGCAAAGGAAGAATGAATCATGTTTCGCGCTATTCCTCTGAAATATGTATTGCCCCTCCTGGGCCTGACTGTGTCGGCGTTCATCTTCAATACGTCGGAATTCATGCCTATCGGCCTGCTCATGGACATTTCTCAGTCCTTCGCGATGACCGAGTCCCAGACGGGCATTATGATCACTGTCTACGCCTGGGTCGTGGCCCTGCTGTCCCTGCCGCTCATGCTCCTCGTCTGCCAGATGGAGATGCGGCGCCTCCTGCTGGGGACGATGGGGCTCTTTGTCCTGGGACAGCTGGCATCGGGGCTGGCCCTGAATTTTCCCATGCTCATGGCAGCCCGCATCGGCGTCGCCTGCGCCCATTCTATTTTCTGGTCCATTGCGGCCCCGATGGCGACGCGCCTGGTCACGCGGACTCATCGGCCCCTGGCCTTGAGCATGATCGTCACTGGCTCGGCTGTCGCCATGATCTTCGGCCTGCCCCTGGGACGGGTCATCGGCCTCTATGCCGGCTGGCGCATGACTTTTCTGGTCATTACGGTAACGGCCTTAGCCGTGCTCATCTATTTGGCCTTTGTCTTTCCCAAGCTGGCCAGCGACGCCTCTTTTTCCCGCGACGAATTGCCCAAGCTGCTCAAGAATCCCGTCGTCATCAGCGTCTATATCCTGTCCGTCCTGTTCGCGACGGCCTATTTTACAGCGTACAGCTATATCGAGCCCTTTCTCAAGACCGTTGCTGCCTTTAGCGACCAGGGCATCACGTCGACGCTCATGCTCCTTGGCGTCAGCGGCCTCCTGGGGAGTTTCGTCTTTTCCCGGTTTTACAATCATTTCCGCTATGGCGTCATCCGGGCTGGTCTGTTGGGCCTGGTCATCCCGTTCCTCCTGTGGCAGGCCGCTGCGGGCAGGGCAGGGACGATGGTCGCCGCCTGCCTGGTCGTCGGCTGTGCGTCGACGCTGTTCAACGTCACCTTCCAGGCCGAACTCATCCGCCACGTCCCGATGGGGGCAGCCCCGGTGGCCATGTCCATCTTTTCAGGCATCTTCAACGTCGGTATCGGCGGCGGGACCTGGATTGGCGGGCAGGTCACGGCCCATGGCCTGCTACCGTATATCGGCTATGCCGGCGCAGCCATCGGCTTAGTCGCTGCCGTGTATTGCTTTACGGCCTATTTCCATTTCCTGGGCAGGGCCGGAGAAAGTCATCAAAAAAATTCGTAAAAAAGACTTGCATTTTTCTATCTCTTCAAGTATAATATTAATTGTTCCGATTCGGAACGAGCTTGAAGTGATATTCCTCAATAGCTCAGTTGGTAGAGCAATCGGCTGTTAACCGATTTGTCGTAGGTTCGAGTCCTACTTGAGGAGCCATGGCCCCTTGGTCAAGCGGTCTAAGACATCGCCCTTTCACGGCGAGAACATGGGTTCAAATCCCGTAGGGGTCACCATATGAAAAGGGCCTGTCGCACGTAATCGTGCACAGGCTCTTTTTATGTATGCAAAAACA
>ERZ1023894.205-NODE-205-length-13381-cov-10.500750_pt1 | contig 13381 bp, 12 predicted proteins | sample MGYA00380398_ERZ1023894 | MGnify/ENA primary metagenome ERZ1023894 (study PRJEB33179, sample SAMN07448994) | human gut metagenome | biome: Human-gut; feature: Human associated habitat; material: Faeces | host: Homo sapiens | place: India: Bhopal | collected...
ACCACCGAGATCTACACCTCTCTATTCGTAGGCAGCGTCAGATGTGTATACGACACAGTGATGACAGCGACGACTGCCTCGTCTAGGCCATCTTGAGAACCTTGGGGGGCCGTTTCTTTTACGACAGCCATCGGCCGGGCTGCGACGACGGCGGGCTGGCGCTGGCCGACAGGGACGACGGGGTTCGTCAATTCCGATTTTTCCGCTTCTTCCGGTTCCGACGGGACCGTTTTTTCAACCTTGACAGGGTCCTTCAAATTTTGGACGGCTTCGGCCAGTTCCTTGACGCTCTGCTGGAAGTCGGCAACGTCCTTCATCTTGTCTTCCAGAGCGCGGAAGCGGGTATTATAGTACCGGCTCAGGACCAATGTCATGGCGACCAGCAGGACGATGACGGCAAATTGAATTTCTATCATACAGCAGCCTCCTTATAACGGCATGTTGCCGTGTTTCTTCGACGGCCGTTCTTCCCGCTTGCTGTAAAGCATAGCCAGGGCGCTGATGATGCGCGGACGCGTTTCCTTCGGTTCGATGACGCAATCGATCTGGCCGTGTTCGGCTGCTTTATAGGGCGTCGAAAATTCATTGATATATTCCTGTTTCTTCTTTTCTTTTTCCGGGTCGTGCTTAAAGATGATATTGGCTGCACCATCGGGGCCCATGACGGCGATTTCTGCCGACGGCCAGGCCATGACCATGTCGGCGCCGAGCTGGCGGCAGCACATGGCGATGTAGGCACCGCCGTAGGCCTTGCGGGTGACGACGGTAATCTTGGGGACCGTCGCTTCACAGTAAGCATAGAGCATCTTGGCACCGTGGCGGATGATGCCGCCGTATTCCTGAGTCGTCCCAGGCAGGAAGCCCGGTACATCGACGAAGGTGACGACAGGGATATTGAAGCTGTCGCAGAAGCGGATGAAACGAGCCGCCTTGTCCGATGCGTTGATATCTAGGCAGCCGGCGAGGAACTTCGGCTGGTTGGCGATGATACCGACGGTCTGGCCGTCAAAGCGGGCGAAGCAGGTGATGATATTGAGGGCATAGTTTTCCAGGACCTGGAAGACATTGCCGTCGTCGACGCAGGATTTGATGACGTCGAGCATATCGTAAGGCATGCTGCTGTCGTCGGGGATGACCGAATTGAGGCTTTCGTCTTCGCGATTCGGGTCATCGTCCGATTCGACGACCGGCGCTTCTTCCATATTGTTGCTGGGCAGGAAGTCGAGGAGGGCCTTGATCTTTTCGATGCAGTCGTCTTCATTTTCACAGGCAAAGTGAGCCACGCCGGAAATAGAGCTGTGCGTCATGGCGCCGCCCAATTCTTCGGCCGTCACTTCTTCGGCCGTGACCGACTTGATGACGGCCGGGCCCGTGAGGAACATATCCGACGTATTCTTGACCATGAAGACGAAGTCCATCAGGGCCGGACTGTATACGGCACCGCCGGCGCAGGGCCCCATGATGACGGCGATCTGCGGGATGACGCCCGATGCGGCCGTATTATTCATGAAGATGCGGCCAAAACCGGACAAAGCATCGACGCCTTCCTGGATGCGGGCACCGCCGGAGTCATTGATGCCGATGACAGGGGCTCCCATCTTCAGAGCCATTTCCTGCATCTGGGCGATTTTATGAGCGTGCATTTCGCCGAGCGAACCGCCTTCGACCGTAAAATCTTCGGCATAAGCGAAGACCAGGCGGCCGCGTACCGTACCGTAGCCGGTAACGACGCCGTCGCCGGGGATTTCCTTTTCCTGCATGTTGAAATTCATGCAGCGATGATGGATGAACTGCCCCATTTCCGTGAAGCTGCCTTCATCAAATAACTTAGCCAGCCGTTCGCGGGCTGTCATCTTGCCTTTTTTATGTTGCGAATCAATTCGCTTCTGACCGCCGCCCATCTCGATTTTCGCGAGCTTTTCATGGAGCTGGTCAATCTTTTCCTGAACTGTAGCCATTCTTATACCTCCAGTATCAAAGTATTTTATCAGGTCACATAACAATACATTATATCATAGAATATCCAAATTTTATAGTCTTTTAGTCGTCAAACTCCTATTTTTCCGGGCTGCCGTTGACGGCCTGCCAGACCTGGGCGACGAACTTGCCCGCTGCTGGGGACATTTCCTGGATGTCTGGGACGGCGATGCCCAGCGAAATCGACTGGGCCGGGGCCAGAGGCCTAAGTTCGACGCGGCCAGCCCACTTCTCCGTCGTCAGGCGGTTGTTGACGCTGATTCCCAAACCCTCTTCGACCATGCAGTACGCCGTATACGGGTCGGTCGTCGTGAAGCGGACATCGGGCTGGACCTGATTGGCTGCCAGGAAGCGGTCGATATCCGTATCGTGATCCGGCAGAGGGATGATAAAAGGCGCCCCGTTCAGCCATTCTACGGGAATCTCCTTTTCCGCCGTCCAGGGATGATCCGGCGGCAGCCAGACGACGAGCTCATCGTCCTTCAAGGGAATCCAGTCATAGGCCACATCCGCTCCGGGCTTGGCGGCCAGACAGCAGTCGACGGCCTTCTCATTGAGCCACTGGGCCAATTCCTGATTCGTCCCTTCTAACAAATGGACTTCCACCTTGGGATACTGGGCCTGGAAACGGCGCAAAATCTTCGGCAGCCACGCCGCGGCGGCACTATAATAACTGCCGATATTGAGGACCCCGGCCAGGACGCCTTGAATGGCCGCCCCCAAGTCGGCGGCCTTTTGCGAAGCCCTGACGACTTCCTGAAAGGCCGGCACCATCTGCTGGCCATTGGCCGACGGCCGGACGCCCTGCTTGTTGCGCACGAGCAGAGGGAAGCCGATTTCCTTCTCCAGCGAACGGATCATACGGGTCATCCCCGACTGAGTATACCCCAGTTCCTTGCCGGCCGCCGTCAGACTGCCATATTGAATCGCCAGGAGCAAAGCCTGACATTTTATACTATCCATATCACTTATTCACCCATTTCGTCATGACATACATGCTAAATCACCGTTTGTGTCATATCTTATTGTACCGTATAATAAGGCCATCCGTAAAGGATTAGACCCAAATGAGGACCCATTATGACTACTTTATTACCCTTCGCCTCAGACTATATGGAAGGCGCATACCCGGAATAACCATGAATTTCACAGCTCAAAGTGGATACGGTACTGATTATTCGTTCATCGAAATTCGGTCCTGTCGGCCCTAACGGTTCAAAAAGGCTCTGGGACGGCCCCTATGCACGAGGCCGCTGTCCGTGTATTTTTTCGGTCCGCAGGACCGCGGCGGCCAGCGAACTGCCTCCTAATAATTCACTGCGTTTTGTTGAAACATATAACGTTTAACGTCAATTTACTTGAAATTTTTTGCGAAAATCATTTGACAAAGTCCGTTTTTGATGGTAGACTTACGTCAACAACTTGATAGTGTTGCAATGAAGAGAAGAGTACACGATAGGAATTGGCACAGAGAGTTCCCATTTGGTGAAAGGGAATGCAAGGGTCATCGTGGAAGATGGACTCCGAGCAGATTGGTCGAACAGTTAGGCCGTCCGGGCGTGCCCGTTACAGCACTATAGTATTCAAGGCTCATTTGCCTGCGTACCTGAAGAGGCTCATCCTGTGAGGGATGAGTAAAATTGGGTGGTATCACGGTGCTTCCGTCCCTTACTTGGGACGGAAGCTTTTTTTATTACAAGGCTTTCAAGTTTATATTACATTATATATTTTTTAATATTAGGGGGAAATGTATTATGAGCGAAAACACAAACTACAAATTCGAAACATTACAGCAGCATGCAGGTCAGGTACCGGATCCGGCAACGGGTGCCCGCGCCGTTCCTATTTACCAGACCACATCTTATGTCTTTAAAGATACACAGCAGGCCGAAGACCGCTTCGCTTTGAAAGACGCTGGCTACATCTACAGCCGTCTGACCAACCCGACGCAGGACGTCCTGGAAAAACGTATCGCAGCCCTCGAAGGCGGCACAGCCGGTTTGGCTACGGCCAGCGGCGCTTCGGCTATCGCCTACTCCATCATCAACCTCGCCGGTGCTGGTGACGAAATCATCGCCGCTCCGACCTTGTACGGCGGCACAGTCGAACTGTTCAGCGAAACTTTCAAACATCTCGGCATTACGACGCACTTCGCCGATCCCGACGACCCGCAGTCCTTTGCCAAATACATCAACGACAAGACCAAAGCCATTTACCTCGAAAGCCTCGGCAACCCGGCCATCAACATTCCGGACTTCGAAGCTATCGCCAAAATCGCACACGACAACGGCCTTCCGGTCATCGTCGACAACACCTTTGCTACGCCGTTCCTCTTCCGCCCGCTCGAACACGGTGCTGACGTCGTCGTCCATTCGGCTACGAAATTCATCGGCGGCCACGGCACGACCCTCGGCGGCCTCATCGTTGAAAACGGCAAATTTGACTGGGCTGGCTCGGGCCGTTTCAAAGAATTCGCTTCGCCTGACGAATCCTACAATGGCGTCAACTTCGCCAAGGATATCCCTGGTGCCGGCTTCGTAACCCGTATCCGCGCCAAAGCCCTCCGCGACCTCGGTGCCTGCATCAGCCCGTTCAACGCATGGCTCCTCATCCAGGGCCTGGAATCCTTGTCCCTGCGCATCGAACGCCACGTCGCTAACGCCCAGAAAATCGCCGACTTCCTGGAAAACCATCCGAAAGTCGCTAAAGTCAACTATCCGTCCCTCCCGTCTTCGCCGTACTACAAACTGGCTCAGAAATACTTCCCCAAGGGAACCGGTTCGATCTTCTCCTTTGAATTGAAAGACGGCTATGCAGCTGCCCGTAAATTCATCGACAATGCGGACATCTTCTCCGACCTGGCTAACGTCGGCGACTCCAAGTCCCTCCTCGTTCACCCGGCTTCGACGACGCATCAGCAGCTTTCGGAAGAAGCTCAGCGCGCCTGCGGTATCACACCGGGCACGATCCGCATCTCTGTAGGCCTCGAAAACATCGAAGACCTCCTCGCCGCTGTTGAAAAAGCACTGGCAACTATCTAAGACTACTGTAAGGAGAAATGCACTATGCCTATTAAAATTGCTGACGGTCTTTCCGCCAAGGAAAAACTTCACGAAGAAGGTATCTTCACCATCGATAAGGGGCTGGCCCTCCATCAGGATATACGGCCGCTGCGCATCCTTATCCTCAACCTGATGCCTTTGAAGAAACCGACAGAGCTGCAGCTTCTCCGCCTCCTCGGTGATTCACCGCTCCAGGTCGAAGTGGACTTCTGCCATACGGACAGCCATGAGAGCACCCACACCGACCCGTCTTATTTAGAAGAAAACTACTACGTCTTCGATGAAATCAAGGATAACTACTACGACGGTTTCATCATCACCGGCGCACCGGTCGAACAGATTCCCTTCGAGTCTGTCGACTACTGGCCGGAAATGAAGACTTACTTTGAATGGGCCAAGACACATGCCTTCTCGACGCTCCACTTCTGCTGGGGCGCCCAGGCAGCCCTGTATTACTACTATGGCATCGAAAAGCGTCTCCTGCCGGCCAAGCTCTTCGGTATCTTTGAATACCAGCTGACCCAGAAGCACCATCCCCTCCTGCGGGGCTTCGATGACCGTTACTTCATCCCCCAGTCGCGGCATACGGCGATCAACGACATCCAAGTCTACAATACGCCGCAGCTCGACATCCTCTCCCGGTCCGTCGAAAACGGCATCAACATCATCGGTACGCCGGATCACCGCCGTTTCTTCGTCCTCGGCCACTTCGAGTACGACCGGCGGACCCTGGAAGAGGAATACCTGCGGGATAAGAAAAAGGGCCTGCCCATTGCCGTGCCCAAGAACTACTATCCTGGTGACAACGATACCAAGACGCCATACTTCACGTGGTGCAGCTACGCTCACCTGTTCTATCACAACTGGCTGAACATCGTCTATCAGGAAACACCTTATGATTTACAAGCCATCGCCAAGGTCCATCCTTGTGCGCATTGAAAAAAGGCCTGTCGCATTTGCGACAGGCCTTTTTTACACCGTAGGGGGCGCCACGTGGGCGACCCGTTGTGAATGTGGATGATTCTCTAAACTGGACAGAAAATCACACAGATTCCAGGGCGGGCTCGCCACGTGCGAGCCCCTACAATAAACTACAAACGATCTTTATTTTCGCTAAACGACCTACAATGAACGATTACTTCGTTCCGAAGATGCGGTCGCCGGCATCGCCTAAGCCGGGGACGATGTAGCCTTGGTCGTTGAGTTTATCATCGAGGGCAGCGACGTAGATGCGGACGTCTGGATGGTCGGCGTTGACTTTCTGGACGCCCTGGGGCGCTGCGACGAGGCACATGAGCTTGATGTTCTCGATGCCTTTTTCTTTGAGCAGCGTAATGGCAGCCGATGCACTGCCGCCGGTAGCCAGCATGGGGTCGACGATGATGAAATCACGGTCTTCTACATCGGGCAGCTTGCAGTAGTATTCGACCGGTTCCAGCGTCTGCGGGTCACGGTAGAGGCCGATGTGGCCGACTTTGGCCGTCGGGATGAGGTTGAGCATGCCCTGTACCATGCCCAGACCGGCGCGCAGGACCGGGACGATGCCCAGTTTCTTGCCGCTGATCTGTTTGCCTATCATCTTGGCAACAGGCGTTTCGATTTCGACGTCTTCCAAGGGCAGGTCCCGTGTGATTTCATAGCCCATGAGCATGGTGATTTCTTCCAGGAGGTTGCGGAAATCCTTCGAACCCGTTTCCTTTTTCCGCATGAGTGTGACTTTGTGCTGAATGAGCGGATGATCCATTACTTGTACGTGCATGTGTGAAATCCCCTTTCCTATTTATCCATTTCTGCAATCTTGGCGACGCGGACAGCGTGGCGGCCGCCATCAAAACCAGTGGAGAGGAAGATACGGACGATTTCTCTGGCCAGGCCCGGGCCGATGACGCGGCCGCCCATGGTCAGGATGTTGGCGTAATTGTGGCGGCGGGAGTATTCTGCCGAGAATGAGTCGTGGCAGCGAGCGGCACCGATGCCGAGGACTGTCTTGGCAGCAATGCCGATGCCGATACCTGTGCCGCAGACGAGGATGCCCCGGTCGAAAGTGCCGTCAGCGACGGCTTCAGCGACTTTCTTGGCAATGTCCGGATAATCGCAGCGTTCGCCCGTCAGGGTGCCGTAATCGGTGAATTCAATGCCTTGTTCCTTCAAATATTCTTTGATGTTTTCTTTCAGGTCAAATCCGCCGTGATCGGCGCCGAGTACTAATTTCATAATCAATTCCTCCCATATATGCTGATAAATTCAGTTTTATTATACCCCTTTCGGAGTCATGTGAAAAGGTTTAACCGACAATGACCACGTGGCCGCCGGCAGCTTTTTTCATGCGGTTCATGATAGCCAGGCCCAATCCCTCATCGTCGATGCCTTCGGCCAGGATGATATCGACCTGGTCGCTGTCAAAGGACAAGAGGCCCGTGTAGAGCTGGTTGGCCAGGGCTTCCTTGTCGCCATGGCGACCCCAGATATACATATCTTTATGTGGGAACGAGGCCCCTACTTCTTCGCTGACCAAAAAGCCGACGGTTTTGCCTTCGCCCTTGGCCTGGTCGTATAAGGCCTGCAGTTTTTCCGTCACCTTGTCGACAGGGCCGACGACGACGGTCATCGGTGCCGATGGCGCATAGTGGCGGTATTTCATGCCCGGCGCCTTGGGGACGCCCTTGCCCGTGACCAGCGTCGTATCGAGCTGGACGTGAGGTACGACTTCCTGAAGCATCTCGACAGTGACGCCGCCGGGACGCAGGATGGTGACGCCGTCGTCGCCGTTACATTCGACAATCGTCGATTCGACGCCGATGTGGCAGGGACCGCCGTCGATGACCATATCGACGCGGCCGTCCATGTCGTGCATGACTTCTTCGGCCGTCGTCGGGCTGGGCCGGGTCGACAGGTTGGCGCTGGGACCGGCTACGGGGACGCCGGCACAGCGCAGGAAGGCCCGGCAGATATCGTGGTCCGGGCAGCGCAGGGCTACCGTATCAAGGCCGCCCGTCGCCGCATCAGGCACGATGGGCTTGCGCGGCAGGACGATGGTCAGCGGTCCCGGCCAGAAGCGGTCCATGAGCTTCTGTGCCGTCGGCGGGATGACAGCCGCTGCCTGGCGGGCCCCTTCTTCGTCGGGCACGGTCAGGATGAGCGGGTTATCGCTGGGCCGGCCTTTGGCGACGTAAATGCTGCGGCACGCGTCGGCGTCGAGGCCATTGGCACCGATACCGTAGACCGTTTCCGTCGGAAAGACGACCAGGCCGCCGTCGCGGATGATCTGGCCCGCTTCTTCGAGGATGGCTTTCTGTTTCTCTATATCCGTAATTTCTACAAGTTTCGTCTGTTTCATCGTCTCTACTCTTTTCTGGAAAATACGAGGACCCTGTCGATGCCACCGTAATCCTTGACGGTCTGTTCGTGGTCATAGGCGCCATGGCGGCAGAAAACAGCCGTCACGGCGTCGGCCTGGCCGGCGCCGATTTCGACGGCACAGTGGCCGCCGGCTTTGACGTAAGCCGGGCTTTCTGCGGCGATGCGGCGATAGAATTCCAGTCCGTCGTCGCCGCCGTACAGGGCCAGGGCCGGGTCGTGGCGCACTTCCGGCTGGAGATGTTCCATATCGCCCTTGGTCAGGTACGGCGGATTGGACACCAGCCAGTCACAAGCGCCTTGCGGAACCTTGGTGAATAAATCGCTTTCGATCCAGGTCACGCGGCCGTCTAGGCCCAGGGTACGGCCATTTTCAGCGGCTATGGCCAGGGCTTTGGGCGAAATGTCGACGCCCTTCCCCGTGGCCTGCGGCAGATAGTGGAGCAGGCTGAGGATGATGGCCCCGCTGCCCGTACCGATGTCGATGATGGCCGGCGCCGTCCCTTCGGCAGCGGCGACGACAGTCTCGACGAGCATTTCCGTTTCCGGCCTGGGAATGAGGACGTCTTCACTGACCTTGAAATCGAGGCCCATGAAGGCCTTGGTACCCAGGATGTGGGCTACAGACAGGCGGTCAGCCCGCTGTTTGACCATCGCCCGGTAGGCGGCCAGTTCTTCACCGTTCATGGGTTCGTCATAATGGGCGTACAGGTAGATGCGCTCTTTATGCAAGACGTGGGCCAGGAGGATTTCCGCATCGAGGCGCGGCGAATCGATGCCTTTGCCGGCAAAGTACTGTTGCGTCCATTGCAGCAAGGCACCGATAGTCCAAATCTTATTCATCTTCGGCTTCTTTCATCAATTCCGCCCGGCGGGCTTCGGCCAGGGCCTGGATGAATTCGTCGATATCGCCGTTGAGAATGTTATCCAGCTTGTACAGGGTCAGGTTGATGCGATGGTCCGTCACGCGGCCCTGCGGGAAGTTATACGTGCGGATACGTTCGCTGCGGTCGCCCGTACCGACCTGGCTGCGCCGTTCTTCCGTCAATTCGGCATCGGCCTTCTGCTGGGCCTGGTCGAGGAGGCGGGCTTTCAGGACGCGCAGGGCCTTGGCACGGTTTTCCAGCTGGGACCGTTCATCCTGACATTCGACGACCATCCCAGTCGGGATATGGGTCATGCGGACGGCAGAACTCGTCTTATTGACGTGCTGGCCGCCGGCACCGGAGGCGCGGAAATAGTCGACGCGGACGTCGTCCATGTTGAGGTCGATTTCGACGTCTTCCGCTTCCGGCAGGACGGCAACGGTTGCCGTCGACGTGTGGATACGGCCGCCGGCTTCGGTGACGGGCACGCGCTGGACGCGGTGGACGCCCGATTCATATTTCAACTTGCCATAGACGCCAGAGCCTTCGACGGAGAAGACGACTTCCTTGAAGCCGCCCAGTTCCGGTGCGTTGGAACTGATGATGCTCGTCTTCCATCCCGGCTGTTTTTCGATGTATTTCATGTACATGCGGAACAAGTCGCCGGCAAAGAGGGCTGCTTCGTCGCCGCCGGCTCCGGCGCGGATTTCCATGATGACGTTCTTGTCATCCCGCGGGTCCTTGGGCAGCATGAGGACGTGCAGCTGGTCTTCCAGATCGGCCTGTTCCTTAGTGAGGCCGTTCATTTCTTCCTTGGCCATGGCGATGAGGTCATCGTCGCTGTCGGGATCGTCGATGATTTCCTTGTCGCCGTCGATGGTGCTGGTAATGTCTTTGTATTTGCGGAATGTTTCGACAATCGGCATCAGCGAAGCGTGTTCCTTGGTCAGTTTCTGCCATTCGTCCTGACGGGCGATGACAGACGGGTCGCTGATCTGCTGTTCCAGGTCCATGAATTTATTCTCTACGGCCTGGACTTTATCCATAAAAGAGCTCATAAGGTCCTCCTCATTTCAATTCGTTCGATTCATTTTCTTCATCAGCCGGCTTGGCGGCGTTGAGGGCTTCGATAGCCACTTCGATCTGGTCGGCATGGGGTTCCCGCGTCGTCAGATACTGGAGCCACAGGCCCGGACGGAATAAGGCTTGAATGACCGGATTCTGGGTGCGGCCGGCGAGGCGTATCATTTCATAACTGATGCCGGCGACGACGGGCATGAGCAGCACGCGGGATGCGATGCGTTCGACGAGATTCGGCCAGCCCAAAAAGGCAAAGACGAAAATCGACACGACCATGACGATGAGCAGGAAATTCGTACCGCACCGCGGATGGAGGCGGCTGTGGCGCTTGACGTTCTCGACGGTCAGCTCTTCTCCCGATTCATACGTCCAAATGGTCTTGTGTTCGGCACCATGGTATTCAAAGACGCGGCGGATGTCCGACGTCAGGGAAATCCCCCATATATATAATAGAAATATAGCGAGGCGCAGGACCCCTTCGACGACGTTCAGGCGAAAGGCACTGTCAGCCACGCCGGGAATAAACTTGGCTGCATACGTCGGGATGGCCAGGAAAAAGACGATGGCCAGGACGACAGACACGGCCATAGTCAGGGCCATCTGCGTGTTCGACAGCTGCTCATCTTCTTCGCCGGCAGCCTGGGCCGAATAGGACAGGCTCTTCATGCCGTATACCAGGGACTCGCACAAGGCAACACTGCCCCGCAAAAAAGGCTTCTTCAAAATCGGATACCGTTCGGTAATGGAGTGAACGGCGTCTTTCTTTACAGTAATTTCACCGGACGGCGTCCGCACTGCTGTGGCAATGCTGACAGGACCGCGCATCATAACCCCTTCGATGACGGCCTGGCCGCCGACGTACGTCTTCGGTTTCTTCAAAGAGTTGCCTCCATTTCTGTACATACAAATAGAGCAGAGCATTTCTGCTCTGCTGCCCACTTGTACTGCTGCTTATTTAGCTGTTTTACCATAACGTTTATTGAACTGTTCGATACGGCCGCGAGCCTGCTGAGCGCGCTGCTGCCCCGTAAAGAACGGATGGCATTTGGAGCAAATTTCAACACGCAGTTCCGGTTTCGTAGAACCTGTTTCAAACGTATTGCCGCATGCGCAAGTAACTTTCGCATTCGGGTAGTACTTCGGATGAATACCTTCTTTCACCACTTACACCTCTTTCTGTATCAATCATTCAAAACCTATGCTAGAATAGTTTAGCACATTGGCCCTTGAAATGCAAGGATTTTTTTCCCGCAAAAGGCGATACCGTATTTCCATACACGCTGAATTCCCCGCTGGCGGAATTCCGTCACGTATTCTCTTTCTTCAATCTGCTGCAACGCCTCTTTGGCCTTCGCCGCCATGTCAGCTTCCCTCGAAGCCACTTTGAATTCCATGATGACGCCGGCCTTAGACACATCCTTGGGAATAATTGCCAGGTCAAAGCGGCCGTACCCGCTTTCCCGGTTCGATTCGATAATATAATCGGATACAAATAACGCCGTCATGCCAAGGACGAAGCCGTGATAGAAACTTTCTTTATTGGCCGTATCATATACGCTGACCAGGTCCCGGAGATAGCCTCCCAGCAGTTCCGAAAAGGCCTTTCCGTTGCCTGAAAGTAAATCATCGAACATGGTTTCCAGCCGGGACACGGAAAATCGACCTCTCATCTTGTCAAGGATTTCAAAACGATATACATCCTGTACTTCCCGGTTGGGAATGACCAATTCACAGCGTATGCCGCCGATTCCCCGCTTGCGGCTGACAGCCGTCAAATAGCCCGTCGTCAGCAGCATCGTATAGAGGGCATCCGTATCCCGGCCAATATCTTCATAAATGACGCCTTCCCGTATCAAAGCCGTCACATGGCGCCCCTGTAAAAGAGACAGTAAATCCGTCTCCGTTTCAGCCGTCACATGGCGCAGCATTTCCCGGATAATGCCATTTCCCGACGTATTGACCCAATAATCTCTGACATCACCGTGACGGAAAAAATTGACAATCGACCAGGGATTATAAATCTCCGCCCCACCGAAGAGATAGCCATCATACCACGCTTTCAAGGCCGGAAGGGCCGTGGTCATGGAAAGGTCTTCTGCCATCTGGGCCACTTCCTGTGGCGTAAATCCAATGACATCCCGATAGGCAGCATCCATGACGGAGCAAACGTCGAGATTATTCAAATCGCTGAAAATACTCTTTTTGGCCACCCGCAGGACCCCCGTCAGTACGGCAAAATCCAAGTCGCGATTGCCCTTCAGGACACTGCCCAGGAACTGTTTCATAAAAGCGATGCACTCTGTATAAAAGCCATGTTCCCAAGCCTGCTGAATCGGCGCATCGTACTCATCGAGCAATAAAATGACAGGCTTGCCGAAATGCTGATGCATCATCTTGACCAATAGTGTCAGGGCCAGCTGCATTTCATTCTGCCCGGCCCCCTGCTGTTTCAGTGCCAGGAAGCGCCTGCGTAAATCCGGGTTCACAGCCGGACTCTCTGCCAAATACTCATGGTCGATGAACCAATAACTAATCCAGGAACTCAGGGATTGCAGCATCTGCGGCCAAGTAAGGTCCTTCAAATCTTTCAAAAACAAGAACAGCACCGGATACTGGCCGCGATGGGCCATGTAGGCAGCGCCGGCTCCTTCGATAGCCAGTCCGTCGAAGAGACGGCGGCTCTGTGCCTCTTTTTCGATAGAAAAGAAATGCTCCAGCATACTCAGGGTCAAGGTCTTACCGAACCGCCGCGGCCGCGTAATCAGCGTCACCGCACTGTGCCCGTCGATGAGCTGGCGGATAAAATCCGTCTTGTCGACGAAATAATAATGCTTACTCCGTATATCAAAAAAATTATCGACACCAATCGGCATCTGCCACTTCATACCATCACCTTCTTTCATAGGCGGGGGACTTCTCCTGTTCTTTGTCTTTTATTATAACAAGAATCACGAGAAACAAAAAGAGGAGCCACGCCATGAAGGGTGAGCTGCCCCCCAATAGTTAGACCAAAAATCTAACGATTGGGGGTCAGTTTTT
>ERZ1023894.230-NODE-230-length-12310-cov-7.947858_pt1 | contig 12310 bp, 8 predicted proteins | sample MGYA00380398_ERZ1023894 | MGnify/ENA primary metagenome ERZ1023894 (study PRJEB33179, sample SAMN07448994) | human gut metagenome | biome: Human-gut; feature: Human associated habitat; material: Faeces | host: Homo sapiens | place: India: Bhopal | collected...
CCCCCGATGCGTCACGTCCAGTACGACCATCGTCACCTCCGCACCGGAATGGAACCCGCGGTCGGCGGCCTCCGGATCCTGGATGTTGTTCGTTTCTGCGGTCGCATCCCAACAGTTGCCTTCCTGCGTCAGCGTTCCCCCCATCATTACCAGCCGGAGCCGGCTAGTGATATCCGGTGCCGCGGCAAGCGCCGCATCGACGTCGGTCAGCGGGCCGGTCGCCACCACCGTGACGTCACTACCGTAGAAGCGAACCGCGTCGATGAGGAATCGAACGCCGTCCGGCAGAGCGACAGGGGAGTGGGAACGGTCCTCACAATCGTTGTCGCCGCCGGCATCGCAGGCGGTAAACGAAAGTGAAAACGAGTCGGCTGCGGGATTGGCGTGAGGGTCGTGCACGTCATATCCGCCAACGGAAATCAGCCCGCGCATCGCTCGAACATCCAATCCTGACGAATCGGACACATTGGGTGCCGGATTGAGCGTCTGGATGTTCGAATCGTCACAAACAGACGTATGCCGTCCGACGGCACAATCAGCGGACGGGCCGAATCCGCCCAATCCATCCGTGCCGTGGAACTGCGCGCAGCCGGCGTCGGGAATGAACGCGGCCGCCCAGGAGGGGCGCGTCGAGCCGCACATCACCGGAACGTCCCGGAACCCCAACCGTTCCAGTACATAAGCCGTGTTGCGTACGGCGGTGTCAGCCGAAACGTTGCCATAGGTGCCGATGACGCCCAGTATCTCGACGTCGTCAAACGAGACGAGATACGTCAAAGCCAGCGCATCGTCGATGCCGGTGTCGACATCGAGAATCATCTTGCGTTTGCCGGAGGGTGTGGGCGTCATCGGCCGGTCTTTCTCTTAGGGGAATCCGTTATTTCAATATTCGCTTTCTTAAGCAGGATTCGTTTCTTAAGAAAGCTGTTATTTCAAAATCCGCTACTTCAGGAATTCGTCGGTGGCGATGTCCTTGGCCGCCGGAGCGGTGTGCACCGTCTTGCCGTGCGCATCGGTGTAGGCGTTCTCCTCGGCGAGGAAATCGAAATACTGCTGCGCGCCCTTGGTGTCGTTCGTGCCGAACACGAACGAGCCATCCTTGATCTTCGTTGGATCACCCCAGTACTGGCCGTTTACGATGGTCTTCATGCTCTTCTTGACGAAAGCGAGCTTGAGATTCGCGTCGGGGGCTTCTTTGACGAGGATCGCGGCGGCATCATCGGGATGCGAGTAGGCGTATTCGTACCCTTTCTTGGTGGCTTGCACGAACTTCCTTACGAGGTCCGGATTGGAGGAGATGGTCTTGTCGTTGGTGATCACGCCGATGGTGTCGGCATTGCCCGGCACGCCGTAATCAGGCTCGGTGAAGCAGTTGAGCTTCGGGCCGTACATATCGGCCTGCACCCCTTCCCAAGTGGCGTAGAAGCCGCCAAAATCGGCTTTTTTGCTGGATAGCGTCTGGAAGGTGGACGTGCCGACGGTCACCTTGTCGAACGTGCCCTTGCCGCCGTCGGTCTGAATCATGCGGCGGATCACCGCGTCGGATTCGTTGGAGCCGAACGTGGCGAAGGTCTTGCCGTCGAAATCCTTCGGGGACTTGATGTCCTTGTTCGACGCGAGCGAACACCAGATGGCGCTCGGCTTCTGCTGCACCTGCATGACCTGTTTGATTTTCGCGCCCTTAAGCGTGTAAATGCCCACGCGGGCGCGGTTCGACAGCGCGACATCCGCCATCCCGTAGATCACTGAATCCTCCGCGCGCGCCGGCCCCTCCCCCAAGATGTCCACGTCAAGACCGGCCTGCTTGAAATAGCCTTTGTTCTTCGCCACATACACGCCGATATGGTTGGTGTCGGGCGCCCACGAAAGCATGAACGTCACCTTGGTGAGGCCGTTGCCGTCCGCCGCGGTTTTCGTGGAGTCGTTGCTTTGCCCGCATGCGGCCACGCCGACGAGCATGGCGATCGAGCCGAGGATTGCGATTGCTTTGCTGAAGATGGTCTTCTTCATACCTTGCGATTTCCCTTGAATCTTGCTTCTCTACCGTTTTCTAGGGATGACGCTGCGGGCGGGGTTCGGGCAGAAAACGATACGAAGGGCTAAGGCCCCCGCTCGTCCAATGCCCCCGACGTTCCTTATGATGCCTGCCGCCGCCCGGTTGACCGTTTGACGCCGAAGCTGTGGAACATTGCCGGTTTGCCACACATTGGCTAAACAGCGAGTCCCATTATACGGGTGTGCATGACGATGATGAGGGCCTCAATGGTGATTGTTGCGTTTTCACTGGTCCGCGTCCGGATCGGCGTCCGCGTCGGCTGGGCCGAGCAGCAGGCGTTCGCTGAGATTCACGAGGCACATGAGTATGCCGGTGATGACGATGATGACCAGCGTGGCCGAGAAGATCAGCGGCGTGCGGAACGAATTGTAAGCCGCCTGCAGCCAGATGCCGAGGCCCTTGCGCGCACCCAGATACTCGGCAGTGGTGGCGGTGGCGAAGATGTATGCGGCGGATACGCGGATGCCGCCGTAAATCTGCCGTGCGGCGACGCGAAGCTTCACATGCCACAGCGTCCATGCGCGGGTCGCGCCGCATGTCAACGCCACATCGGAATAGAACTGCGGCACCGCCTCAAGCCCGCGAACCGTCTGCACGGCGATCGGAAACAAGCCGAACACGGCTACGATCACGATTTTGCCGGAAATCTCGAAACCGAACCAGATCAGAAACAGTGGCGCGATTGAGATCAACGGCATCGTCTGCGCGGCCGACAGCAGCGGGAACAACGCGGCATCGGCAATACGGGAGCAGTACAGCAGAATGCCGATCAGAATGCCGCATGTCACGGCGAACAGGAAGCCGACGGTGCCTTCCAACAGCGTGACTTCGGTCGCGGGCCACAGGGTCGGCCATGTTTCGACGGTTGCCTGCGCGATTTCACTGGGGGTGGCGATCATCGTGGACGGCACATGCCCTATTCGTACCCAAGCCTCCCATATCGCCAGCAGCAACACGACGGCGATCACTGTCGGAATACGGCGTTTCATCATGCCAAGCAGTTTGTGTTGAACGTGCGATTCCGCCATCGTTCACCTTGCTTTCTGCGTCAAAGTGGACGCGCACGTGACCGACTGCGGGAAATCAGTAAGGTGAGGAGCCTGCCCGCCAATCGGCCAGAAAAGATTGTTACCGGCTCGCCAGTATAGACGGTGGGGCGGAACGTAGGCAAACCCGCACAGCAAGTACGGCAGTAACGAGAGATAACGTGCGTTGGGTACCATCCCAGATATCACTTTAGATATAGAGAGACAGATATGGGAAGGCCTCCGCACCTTTCCGATGCGGAGGCCTTCCCATATACCCCTTGCTACTGCCTTATGGTCGTTTGCCTGTCAACCATGACAGACGTCTATCATTCCAGTCCGATGGACTTCATGTGGTGAAGCACCAGGGACTTGACCTTGAGCGTGCCGGATTCGGCCACGAGCTTGATGGCGCGCGGACCTTCGGACGCGTAGCTGTACGAGCTGAGCACCTGACGGCCGTCGTTGACGTACACCTCCACGCAGCCACGGTCCACGTACACGCGCAGCTTGAGTTCGCCGGCGGCAAGTTCGGCTTCGGACAGCGGTGCCGTACGGTAGCCGCGATCGCCCTGAGCGTTGGCCTGACGGTCGACCACCACGCGGCCGATCTGATCGTCATACGCAACGGACGTGTAGGCGCCATCCTCGGTGGCGTGGACACGCAGGCCGGCACGCTCGGCGGTGGAGTTGGCCAGGTCGATGGTCATTTCGATTTCCACGGCTTCGGCATCGTCCACAATGGTCTTCTCGCCGCTGACGTCCAGATTGATCGCACCGAAATCGACGGTATCCTCGCGCAGGCCTTCCATTTCGGCCACCGGCGCGGTGTGCAGGTCGCCGTCGGCGCCCAGCGTGATCTCACGCGGCAGGGTGAGGTTGCCGCACCAGCCGTCGTCCTGCATCGGAATCGGCTCGACGAACGGGCTCATCCAACCGTAGACGATCTGACGCTTGCCGTCGTTGAACGACTGCGGCGCGTAGTAATTGTGGCCGCAATCCCACAGACGGAACTCGGTTTCCGGCTTGAACTGCTCGCCCGGAGTCCAAGTGCCGATCATGTAGCCGGCGTTGTTGACGTTGCGGTTCATGAAGCCGGACGGCTTGGCACCCATGGCGGAGAAGCCGATAACCCACTTCTCGTTGCCTTCGACGTCCTTGATCGGGAAGAAGTCCGGGCACTCAAGCATAAACACGTCCGGATCCGGATGCTCGAACAGCACCTGCTCATAGGTCCACTTGACCATGTCGTCGGAGGAGAACAGCCACATCTGGCCGCGCTTCTCGGCAGAGGAGACACCGAAGGTCATGTACCACTTGTCGCCGGTCTTCCAGACCTTCGGGTCGCGGTAGTGGTGGTTCACCTTGTCGGTCGGGCAATCAATGACCATACCGCGCTTAGTGGCGCTGGTCAGCTCATCGTTGTCTGGTTCGGCGAGCATCTGTACCTGCCAGTCGCCGCCGGTGTTGTCCTTGCCGTTGGCCCAACGGTGGCCGGTGTAGTAGAACTTGAGCTTGCCATCGTCGCCGACCACGGCGGAACCGGAGAACACGCCGTCCTTCTCCTCCTCCAGGGAAGGAGCGAACATGATTGGTTCGCGCTTCCAATTGACCATATCGGCGGAGGAGACGTGACCCCAATGCATCGGACCCCACTGGGTGCCATACGGGTGCAGCTGGTAGCAGACGTGCCAACGGCCCTTGTAGAAGCACAGGCCGTTCGGATCGTTGATCCAACCGCCATTGGATGCGATGTGGAACTTCGGATACCAGCGGTTGTTACGCTTGGCTGCGAAGGCCGCGACACCGGCCTCTGCCTTGGTGAGTTCCTCGCTGTGGTTCTTGATTTCGTGAAGGACAGGTGCGTCCGGAGTAAAGCCAGTCATCGTTGAATGCCTTTCTGAATCTGGGTTATGAATTGTTGGATAAAAAGCTTTTTGAAGATGGTGCCCAAAGCGGAAAAAGGGAAACGCTTCGGACACCACGATTGTTGTTATGATGCGTACGGTACCGATGATGATCGCGGGAGAAGGGATGTAGGTTGCGACCACCATCGACGCCGTACGCCGACTTAGTACGGGCTGAGACTCAGGCCTTCACTTCCGCATCAGCGGCCTTCATGGCCTTGAGCTGCTTGTCAGTGTAGAACGGATCGCCGCCGACTTCCTGATCATCCTTCTTGATGACGAAGAAGCCGTAGACCAGAGCCGCAAACACGATGGCAGAGATGGTGAAGAAGGTCGGACGGTCGCCCATGGCATCATGCAGAGCACCCATCGGGGTGGAGAAAATCACCTGGCCGACCTGGGAAGCGATCTGGAAACCAACCATGTACAGGGTGGCAGACAGCTTCGTGTCGAAGTGCAGGGTGAAGTAACGGAACGCCGGCAGGCAGAACAGCGGTACCTCGATGGAGTGGAACAGCTTGACGATGGAGACGGTGACCGGGTCATGGAACACGCCGCACAGACCGATACGGGCGAACATCACGGTGGCGCCGAGCAGCAGGGAGTTGCGCACGCCGATCTTCTTCATGATGATTGGGACGACGCCCATCATGGCGGACTCAAGGAACACCTGGAAGGAGTTCAGGGTACCGTAGGGGGCGGTGCCGATTGCAGTGGTCGGGAAGAGGGAAGCGTAGTAGTTCGGGAACATCTGCTGATCGAACACGGTGTAGAAAGTGTTGGTGAACAGCATGAAGACGATGAGCACCCACAGGGTCGGCATCTTCAGAACAGCGAGCATCTCCTTGAAGGACGGGTTGGTCGGAGCCGCGTTCGGATCGGCTTCCTTCTTGAGCTCTTCCCTCTGCTCGGCCGGAACCCAGAAAACATAGACGCACAGCATGCCGAGGCCGCAGATGGAACCAACCCAGAAGTTCAGCAGCGGGTTGATGTTGAACAGGAAGCCTGCGCACAGTGCCACGACAGCGTAGCCGAAGGAGCCCCAAGCGCGGGACTGGCCGTATTCGAAGCCGAACTTACGGGAGTAACGTTCGGTGACGGCTTCGAACAGGGAGCAGCCGGCCATGAAACCTGCGGACAGCACGATGGAGCCGAGAAGCACGCCGATGAATCGGGTGGTGCCGCCGGCGGTCAGCATCGGCTGGTACACGAACTGGACGAACGGGCCAACGCATGCAGCGACCGCAGAGATGAAGATCACGAGCTTACGCTTGATGCCCAGCTGGTCCTGAATGGTGCCGTAAACGAACATGATGACCAGGGTGGCCAAGGAGTTGATGGAGTAGATCTGGCCCTGTTCCGCGGAGCTCATGCCCAGACCGTGGGTCGGGTCAGTGAGCCAGCGGGAGAAGAAGGACCACCAGATGCCCCAGGAGCAGAAGAACATGAAAATGCCGAAGGAGCTCTGCAGATAGGAAGGATTCTTCCATACAGAACGTGTTTTACTTGCCATTTTGATTCTCTTTTTCTCTTCACGGTGCCGCTGCCGCGCGGCAGCGATTGCTTCCGATGTTGTTTTGGCTTGCGTCTGCTCGGATTTCAGCTGCCGTGCCGAAAAGCGAACATGGCTTCAAGATAGCATGTTGCAACTGCTACGTCAAACGTTTGACGTCAATCGTTTGACGTCAAACGTTTGTAAGGATTTGCGGATAGTTGAAATTAAGCCTGAATCAACTGCTGGCGGACTGTTGGCACGATTGCTTTATTCGGCGTGTCGTGAACAAACGCACAATTTTCATGTATAGAAAATGGCTGTGCGAACAATCGTAAGCATTTGAATCGTTGTAAAAACAGAAAAATCAGGATATGACGGAATCTTTTTCCAACAATGCGCAGTGGATCTTCGCCGGAATCGGCGCATCAAGCGGCGGCAGGGAAGCTCTGGCGGATGGACATGAACTGGTATCCACATCCTTGCCTTCAATCATGGAAATCAGCTTGCAGGCTGACCAATAGCCCATTTCGTAATGTGGCAATTCGACGGTGGTCAGCTGCGGTTCAAGTGTCTCTGCGAACACGCGGTGGTTGTCCACGCCGACCACGGAAATATCCTTGCCTACCGTAAGCCCTCTTCTTGCCGCGCATTCGTACACATACCAGGCGCGCGCATCATTGAAGCAGAAGAAGCCGTCCGGATGCTCGTCGTCGAACAACTTGTTCACGGCGCGTAAAGCTGGACCGTTGTGCACTACGTTGCATACCAGCGATGGGTTGAACGCACGTCCGGCCTCCTGCAACGCGGTGCGGTAGCCGGCAAGACGACCGTCCTGCGCGATCATGTTTTCCGCGCAACCCACGTATGCGATGCGTTTGCATCCGGCCTGGATCAGCCGATTCGTGGCGTCATAGCCGATCATGAACTCGTCGGGCTCGACGCTGGGAACCTTGTTCTCATGATCGGTGGCGTCCACCATCACCACGGGATAATCGCTCAACGATTCAGGCACATGCGCGATGCGGTTCGACATCTTCGAATAGAAGAACCCGTCCACGCCGTATCGTTTCAACGTGGCGATTTCGTTCTCCTCGCTCGCCTTGCCGTCGGTGCTGACTGTGAACAGCATGTAGCCGTAGGCACTGGCCGCATCCTGTGCGCCCAGAATGATGCCGCCTGCGTATGGTGTGGTGGCGACTTCCTCGCTGATGAAGCCGAGGATTCGGGTTTTGTTGGTACGCAGGCTTCGCGCCAACGGATTGATTTTGTACCCGAGCTCGGTCGCTTTGTTGCGTACGAGTTTGGCGAGCGCGGGATTTACCCTGCCTTCGTCGCGTCCGTTGAGCACCAGGGATACAGTGGAGATGGATACCCCCGTTTGTTTGGCGATTTCCTTCATTGTCGTCATAATCGCAACACTATACCCAAATAAACGCGAAAAGCGCGCTTTTGCCAAGAAAAAGCGCGCTTTTTTACATGGAATGGTTTCGTTTCACCACTGTAAAGGGGGGTTATTTCGACAGAATCTCGTTTACCAGTTCCTGCTTGGCGTGGATCTGTCCTTCGAAACCGGGGCGGATGTCGAGACGGATCACCACGTCGGTGCGGTATCCCTGGCCGGCGAGCTTCATGGTGGCGTCGCGGATCACCTTGAGCACATCGTCGATGTCTCCTTCGATGTTGGTGAACATGGCGTTCGTCTCGTTAGGCAGGCCGGATTCACGGATTACGTCCACGGCCTGCGCCACGTACGTGGACTTCTCCGGGCTGGCGCCGGCGGGGGAGATGGCTACTGCGGCAAGCGTGTTGATATACGGTTTGCCGGTTTCCGGATTGACGGGCACTTCCTGCTTTTCTGCGTTGCGATCGAGCGTCATGATTACCTTTCTCAGCGTTGTCTCGTGTGTTTTCGTGCGATTACTTGTTGTACTGTTCCAACGGTTGCCGTGGTTCGCGTGGCTTGCGTGGCTTGGCTCAACGCCACTTCCACGCGTGGTCCATCGGACCGGAACCATGTCCAAGATCGAGCTGCGCTTCCAAAGCGCCGGTCAGGTACAGCTTGGCATGGTCGACGGCCGTCGGCAGCGCCTCGCCAAGAGCCAAATGGCTGGCGATGGCGGAAGACAGCGTGCAGCCGGTGCCGTGCGTGTTCGGGTTGTTGATGCGACGGGAACGGAACCAGGTGATCTTGCCATCCGGCTCGACAAGCACGTCACTCGCGTCATGCGTGCCGTGGCCGCCCTTGACGAGCACCGCGCAGCCGAAATGGCCGGCGAGCAGATGACCTGCGGTCACCATGTCGTTCTCGGTGGAGATGGATCCGCCGTTCTCATAGTCGATTGCGCCCGCACCCTGCTCTACGGCCAAGTCGCACAGTACCTGGGTCTCCGGCATGTTCGGCGTGATCACAGTGGCCAGCGGGAACAGTTTGGACGTCAGCGCCGCGATGGCATCATCCTCGATGAGCTTCGCGCCGGACGTGGCCACCATCACCGGGTCGAGCACCACGTTCTTCGCGTTGTGCGCGGTCAGACGGTCGGCGATCACGGTGATGAGCTCGGCGCTGGACACCATGCCGATCTTCACCGCCACCGGCGGAATGTCTTCGAACACCGCGTCGATCTGCGCCGCAAGCATTTCCGGGGGAGTGTTGGTGACCATGGTCACACCAGTGGTATTCTGCGCGGTCAGTGCCGCAATGGCGGTCATACCGAACACGCCGTTGGCGAGCATGGTCTTCAGATCCGCCTGAATGCCGGCACCACCGGACGAATCCGATCCTGCGATGCTCAATACCGGTGGCAATGTGCTAGTCATATCAAAACTCCTTCTTATGCTCGCTGAACACGTTTGCTGGTTATGCTCATTGAGCTCACTGATACAGTGTAGAACCGCCTTCGCGGAATTTCGCGCTCATCGCCTGCATTCCTGCCGCAATTGTCTGCGCGTCGGCCACGAGCTTCTCCTGCGCGTCGGCATCACCGAACTTCTTACGGATGTTCTGGGAAATCGCCATCGAGCAGAACTTCGGGCCACACATCGAGCAGAAGTGCGCCATCTTCGCCGGCTCGGCAGGCAACGTATCATCATGGAACGCGATCGCGGTGTCCGGATCGTAGCTCAGGTTGAACTGATCGAGCCAACGGAACTCGAAACGCGCCTTGCTCATCGCGTTGTCGCGGTCCATCGCGTGCGGATGGTGCTTGGCGATATCCGCGGCATGGCAGGCGATCTTGTACGCGATCACGCCCTGCTTGACGTCGTCCTTGTTCGGCAGACCGAGGTGTTCCTTCGGCGTCACGTAGCACAGCATGGCGGTGCCGTAGCGGGCGATTTCCACACCGCCAATCGCAGACGTGATGTGATCGTAACCTGGTGCAGTATCCGTGGTAAGCGGTCCAAGGGTGTAGAACGGGGCGTCCTTGCAGATCGCCTTTTCCATTTCGATGTTCATACGCACAGTGTCGAACGGAATATGACCTGGGCCTTCGATCATCACCTGCACGTCATGCTTCCATGCGCGTTGCGTAAGTTCGCCGAGCGTCATAAGCTCCGCGAACTGCGCCGCATCATTGGCATCAGCCAATGAGCCCGGGCGTAGACCATCACCGAGAGAGAATGCCACATCATACTTGGCGAAAATTTCGCACAGCTCGTCAAAATGCGTATACAGGAAGCTTTCCTGATGATGCTGCAGACACCATTCGGCCATGATCGAACCGCCACGGGAAACGATGCCCGTCATGCGGTTGGCGGTCAGCGGCACGAAACGCAGCAGCACGCCCGCATGGATGGTCATGTAGTCCACGCCCTGCTCGCACTGCTCGATCACGGTGTCGCGGAACAGCTCCCAGCTCAGCTTGGAAGCATCATCCTCCACCTTTTCGAGCGCTTGGTACATTGGCACGGTGCCAATCGGAACGGGGGAGTTGCGCAGGATCCATTCGCGGGTGGTGTGGATGTCGTTGCCGGTGGACAGGTCCATCACGGTGTCGGCGCCCCACTTGGTGGCCCACGTGAGCTTCTCCACCTCTTCGTCGATGGAGGAGGTCACAGCGGAATTGCCCATGTTGGCGTTGAGCTTGGTGAGGAACTTCGAGCCGATGATCATCGGCTCGGCTTCAGGATGGTTGATGTTGCATGGCATCACGGCACGTCCCGCGGCCAGTTCGGAACGCACCAGCTCCACGTCGCAATGCTCGCGTTCGGCCACGTAACGCATTTCCGGGGTGATGATGTTGTGGCGTGCATACCACATTTGGGTCACTGGATGATCCTTCGCGCGCATTGGCCTATGCTGGCGGCCACGCCATTCCTTGGACGCCTTGCCGCGCTTGATGGCACGCTTGCCATCATCCTCAAGATTGCGGCGACGGCCGTCGTATTCCTCGACATCGCCACGGTCGCGAATCCAGTCGAGACGCAACGGAGCCAGACCCTCCTTCGGATCGCATTTCGGGCCTTCCGTGTTGTAATCCTTGAACGGCGCGTTTGGTCCGACACCGGGGGTGTCGGACAGTTTGATTTCGGTGTACGGCACTTCCAAATCGTACGTGCCGAATTGGTTTTCGAAATGCACCAGTGTGGTCTTGCGTATATGTGCCTTGTCGCGCTGCTTGGAATCGCGGGCTGCAATATCCACACGCTGCTGCTTGGCCAGCTTGGAAGCAGCTTTAGCCTCCTTGGCGTTGGTGAACTTCTTTTCACCTGTCTCGGCAGGCTTCTCAGCTTCTTCCACGGCAGCCTCCACACGCGGCGCATAACCATGCTTCTTATCGCCGCGCACCGCCTTCCAACGCGTCACCATCTCACGGGTGGCTGCTTCCGGATCGTCCGCACCCGCAATCGCGGACACTACAAACCAGCCGGCCGCTTTCGAACGTGCCAGCATCTCCATATCGTCGGCATGCACACCGCCGCCGACCACCACCGGAAATTCGCTTGCCGCGCAAATCGTATTGATCTGCTCCTCGTCAAGCGTATGTCCGGAACCGTCGTTGCCGCCCACGGAAGCCTCAGGCTTGGTAGTGGACACATGCAGCGGGCCGGCGCCGATGTAATCGATGCAGCCGTTCGGCAGCTCGTTGATGAGCTTCACCAGGCTTTCGGTTTCGGCGGACAGGCCAACGATGGCGTCCTCGCCGAGCAGTGCGCGGGCTTCACGCGGCTCCATATCGGTCTGACCAATATGTACACCGTCCACTTTGATGCCCTTGTTGCGGGCCTGCCACACCACGTCCACGCGGTCGTCGATCACGAACGCCACGGAATCGGACTTGCCGTCATCTTCGATGATCTGCGCGATGTCGCGTGCCATTTCGGTGATGTCCTTCGCATCCGCGTCCTTAGCTCGCAGCTGGATGAACGTCGCGCCCCCACGCAACGCGTCATCTACCACATCCGTCACCGGCCGGCCCTTGCAATCCTGCGGGCCGACCACAAAATACGCGCTCATGTCGAAACAGTCGCGCATTGAGGCGAATGGATAATTATTCATTGGTTTCCCCTTTGTTTTTCTTTGGATAAGTGCTCCAGAAGAAGTCTTGTTATTTTTGTCTCACCGCAACGAACGTATATATTTCGTATATATGATTGCGATAGTGCGAAACCAGCCGCGAAACGTTGCGGTCAGTTGGTTTCGATGATTTCGGACGCGGCCACCTGGTCGGCGGTGACGTTCCACAGCGCATCGAGCAGCGCCACTTGGAAGGAGCCGGGGCCGTCGGATTTGGCTTCGGCGATTTCGGACGCGCGGTCGTACAGCAGCGACGCGGCAAGCTGTCTCTTATCCACCTCTCCGAGCCCACGAGACTAAGGCGAAGCGCGG
>ERZ1023894.237-NODE-237-length-11752-cov-8.967342_pt1 | contig 11752 bp, 6 predicted proteins | sample MGYA00380398_ERZ1023894 | MGnify/ENA primary metagenome ERZ1023894 (study PRJEB33179, sample SAMN07448994) | human gut metagenome | biome: Human-gut; feature: Human associated habitat; material: Faeces | host: Homo sapiens | place: India: Bhopal | collected...
TTTAAAAACACCTCAAGGAATGCTAGTGATTGCAGCTGGTCTCTACAAGGAAACACGGATTCAGAGCACCATTCAGGCGAGTATTCTGGTTGTTGGCGGTGTTATCCTCGGCTATTCATTTGGTCTTACGGGTGTTCTGGTTGCCTCTTGCTTGTCTAATTTCTATAGATGTGTTGATTTGCTTTTCTTCATTCCGAAGAATGTTACGCATCTTCCGATTCTTCCTTCATTACGGCGAATGGTGGAGACGCTGGTGGTCATTATTCTAATATGTGCCGCTTCATGGCTCTGCCTTCCATTCCGTCCGAACACTTTGATGACTTGGGTGGGTTATGCTTTCTGCAATCTTGTGTTGGCGGTTCTGTTGGTGACGCTGTTCCATGTTCTCTTTGAACGATCAAATATTCATATTGTTATTGACAGGGTTCGTTTGATTTTTAAGAGAAAATAATACATGGATTAGTAAAGCATATTTTATGAATATATTCCCAATTAATAGCTGTCTCGCTTCCTTGTTATAGCATGATTAACGAATGCTGAGGGTGTGAATTTCAGTTTGATGATAATATGGGCATATATTCTTAATTGAAGGGAAAGGATGCTCAGATGAATATTAAAGATAAAGTTAAAAAAATAACTCCAGATTTTTTATTGGAGAGAAAACAATGGCTGCGTTTAAAGCGTGAGTCGTTTGATCAACTGAAACGTTTCTATAATGCCATTACGAATGATGGCAATAAAAATGTAAATCATTGCATCGCCAAGGTAACGTTCTACAGTCATCAAATCGAAAAAGGATTAAGCCATAGTGATTTCCGCTATGGATTTGGAAAGTCAGCTTTAATGAATCTTTCCTCAGCCTTAAAAGATTTGAAGCGATGTGATTCTAACTACCCTGAATGTGCGGCTTATCAGAGTGCTGTAGCGGCATTACAAGAATACCGCTACAGGCATGAAAATGCTGGTTATCAAATAGACGATATGATTGCGCTTTTCCCCTCGGACCTTTGGAATGACGCTTCTGCATCAACTTCTGTTAATGGTGGAAGTGTCCCGGTTAAAGCCATATTGAAAGATGGGAATACAACCATTCCCTTTGAGAACCTGTTCCTAAACCGTAGGTCAGTACGTGAATTTTCTGATAGTCCTCTTACTGAAACCGAGATTCAACATGTGGTTGAAGTGGCTACGAAAGCGCCGTCGGTCTGTAACCGTCAGCCGGTTCGCGTGTACGCGATTACAAATAAATCTGTAATTGAGAAAGCGTTGAAGCTGCAAGGAGGCTTTAATGGGTATAAGGTTCCCCCGGCTTTGTTCTTGATTACAGCTGACAATGAAGCTTTTCTTTCGATAAGTGAACACAATGAAGGTTTTGTTGACGGTGGTCTTTTTTCCATGGCCTTACTCATGGCTATGGAGGCTAATAAAATCGCTGCATGTCCTCTAAACACCATGTTCTCAAAACAGATTGATCAACAGACACGCAGTATAATCGGAGTTCCTGAAAATGAGTTTTTGATTATGTATATTGCGGCCGGACATTTTCCTGATGAAACACATACATGTATTTCTAAACGATATCCTGTTCAGGATATTCTTACTATCGTCAAATAGTGTATTTTGAAATACAGTACAAGGTTCATTTCTATGCTTCATAACAGTTCATCTCCAGAATTGTGATAATTAAGTACTATCTACTACTTATTTTTTTGCGTGATTGGCATGTCGAAGAGAAAGGTTAACAAATGACCGGAGTCAAAAATGATGAGCTCCATACTATCGAACGTGTGATATCGTCTCCTGACGCGGATGCAATTGGAGGCGCGGCCACATACTGCGTAGGATGCGGTTCATGTGCAGTAATAGATCCAGCATTTCGCATTGCAAAAAATGCAGATGGTTGCTATCGAGCCAGTGTTGTCGGCGAGCCTCGTGATTGGACTGCGGCGGAGCGTGTTTGCCCATTCGCGTCCTCGGTAGATGAAAACCAGCTCGGGGAGGAGCTGTTTAGCAAACAGTCTGGCGTTAAGTATGACCAGCATCTAGGTTATTACCTGAGTGCTTATGCCGGATACGTGGCTGTCGATGGTTGGCGTTCCCGGGGTACCTCCGGTGGCATGATCAGTTGGCTGGCTGCTAAAATGCTTCAGGACGGGCTTGTAGATGCGGTCATTCACGCCAAGGATGGTCCTGATCCTAAGAATATGTACACTATCCAGATTTCCCGTACTGTTGATGAGATTAAAGCGGGTGCAAAAGCGAAGTATTATCCTATTGAACTCAGCGAGGCCATTAAACAGGTACGTGAGCACGAAGGGCGTTACCTGTTTATCGGCCTTCCGTGCTTTGTCAAGGCCGTACGGCTTTTACGTCGTGAAGATCCTGTGCTAATGAAGCGCATTCCCTATTGCATCGGCTTGATATGCGGACATTTGAAATCTGATTTCTTTGGTCAAGCCGAAGCGTGGGAATCGGGCGTACCCCTTGACAAGATTGCACGTGTGGACTTCCGACACAAGACTCCCGGCACACGTGCCTCGGATTATGCAATTGAGGTACGTCGTACGGATAAGGATGAACCTATTGTCAAGCGCATTGCTGAATTGTCTACCGCGAACTGGGGGCTTGGCTATTTCAAATACAATGCGTGTGATTACTGCGATGATGTGCTTGCCGAGACCGCTGACGCGACTTTCGGAGATGCATGGATTCCTAAATATGTGTCGGATGACAAAGGTTGTAATGTTATCATTATCCGGAATCAAGCCATTCAGGATTTGTTTAACCGGTATAGGAATGAGCTTGTCCTGCATGATTCGGATGCGACGGAAGTCTATCAATCACAGTCCAGCGGATTCCGCCATCGCCGCCAAGGTTTAGCTGAGCGTCTGTACATCCACCAACAGCGCGGCGAATGGGTACCTACCAAACGTATTAAGCCGTCCCTTGATGGAATTCCTGAACGGCGTCAGCGGGTTTATGCAATGCGCACTACTCTGAAAAACGAGAGTTTTGTAGCATTCCGTGAGGCCGTCAAAGCCGGGGATTTCACCGTGTTCAACAGACACATGAAACCTCTCGAACGTAAGTACTGGCGCGTCAGTATCCCCTTCAAAAAGCGTATGGTGAATCTCGCCAAACGAGTCGTCAACAAACTTAAGAGGATTATTAAGAGGCTCTGATTTCCATCGCAAAGATATTTCGCTGTCCCAATACCGATAATCGGAATGAATCCGTACCTGTAGGACAATGATGCAGTGCAGGGGCTGCAGGCGCTTTTTGAGATATCCGTGCAGCCCCTATCTCACCAGTGAACCCAATATGGAATAATAACATGGAAGGTTCCTGCTTACGGCTCAACCAAGGTACAGATGTGAGAACGATTTCATCACTGACCTTCTTCGTTCATATTGATGGTCTTGCAAGCCATACCTAATCCAAGCAGATTCATGACTTCCGAAGAGGGTAATGTTCGAATTCCAGCAGGTTATTCACACTGCTGGCTAAGGTAGTGGTCGGCTTTCTTGCGGTCTGTTTATCATCGAGGAATACAATAAAATATACTTTTACGGTTTTTACGTCAACTTTTAATCGTGCTGCTTCGATGCACAGAGTATACGAGAGTCTACAGTCTCAGACGTTCCGTGATTTTGAGTGGCTAATCGTTGATGATGGTTCGGAAGATGATACTGCTGATTTGGTCAGAAAATGGATTAAGGAAGCGGATTTTCCGATTGAATAGATAAAACAGAACCATGCCGGAAAGCATATTGCATGGAATCTTGCGTTACAAAAAGCTAAGGGATATTTCTTCATTATTGCCGACAGTGATGACGCTTTTGTTCCGAATGCTTTGGAAAAACTGCTGGAAGTTTGGAAAGGCATTCCAGAGGAAGATCGGCAAGGGTATAGAGGCATCTCGTGCCGATGCACTACGGATGATGGCGCTGTGGTTGGTTCCACGGAGATTCCTGCGCCATGGTTGGATGCTAGTGAGGCGGATGCGAAATATGTTCATAAACTGAAATATGGAATGTGGGGTATGTCCCGCACCGAGGTGTTCAAACAATACCCTAATCCGAATATCTGCGGGATGAGATTTTATCCTGAATCAATAATATGGGATAAGATCGGGGGTATCTAACAAGATATATTAACGATCCGTTAAGAATTTTATATAGCGATCAAGCAAATGCGACTACTGTAAAGAATGTTAATAATAGGTATAAAGAAAACTATTATTTATGGCGTCATATATTGAATGATCTAAAGAAATATGCCTTTAATGAGCCTTTGATGTTTGCGAAAGCAGCAATCGGAATTATGAGGGATGGTCTTCTCTCAGAAAGGCGTTATGGACAGATTCTTCGCGATGTGAAGTTTCTGTCCTGTAGGGCGTTGGTTATTTTTGGATCGCCGATTGCATGGGTGCTTGCGAAAAAGGCCAAAACCAAGTAACCCGTAAGTGTGGGGCTGGTGACGTTTTGTTGGACTCGTCATTGATTCCATCACCACCAATCATGCCACAAGCCCCAGCATCCTGTGCCGGCCCATGATGCCCGCGTCTGGACTCCGTCTTGATTCTCCTGTCCCGGTGCCAGGTCATGTAGTCGTCGGGCGTGTCGATGAACCCGTCCATCGACACGCCCGTGAAGCTTCGCTCGTGGAAGAACTCCTGCTTAAGCCGGCCGAGGAACCCCTCCGCGGCCGCGTTGTCCGGACTGCAGCCTTTCGCGCTCATGGAATGCGTCAGATAGCGTTCCTTGCGGATGCGGATCCATTCCGGCCAGGTACATGTCGATCAGGGACTCCTCGACGCTCTGCTCCCTGCGGCGGTAGCGTTCGATGACCGCGGACTCGAAGACCGCGCCCTTCAGTTTCGAACCTTGACCTCGAGCCTGCCGGCCTTGGCGGTCAGGCTCCGCTTGTAATGGCTGGCCCTGTACGCCTTCCTCTCGCCGTTGCGCTCGTATCTGGCGGCCCCGGTGATCTCGTCGGCCTCGGCGTCGAGCATCGCGTTGAGGATCTGCGCCATCTTTTCGGTGATCAGCCGGTCGAGCCTGGTCTCGAGCAGGTTCTGGTCGATCTGTATGATGTTCGAGTGTCTTGGTTCCGTCTCCTGGTTTCCAATCGCGGTTTTTAGTCTTGGCGAATGAAAGAACCGTACGCAGGACGCGGGGCCATGCCTTTCACGTCAGGCCTGAAAACCCAAAGTGCGCAAGAACTCGGACGTTAGGGGCTGCGGACGTTTTCTTGGAGATGGTCACGCAGCCATTCCCTGGCTCTGACGGTATTGTACTGGACTCATCCAACCGAGCGACCGTTTGACGCGCTCGTGGTTGTACCAGCGGATGCAGTCGTCGATCAGGACGAGCACCCCGTCGCGGGTACGCTCCTCCCAATGCCCGGGATAGACGGATTCCGTCTTCATGCGTCCGAGGAACCCCCTCCGCGGCGGCGTCGTCCGGGGAACGGCCCTTGGCGTCCGTCGACCGTGCCAGGCCGTAGCGGTCCATGAGCGCCAGCCATCCGGGCCGCCGGCAGTGGCCATCCGCGGTCGGAATGCACCAGGGATGCGCTCCCTCCGGCGGCGTCTCCGCGGCCCTGACGAGCATCCTGTCGGCGAGCGTCCGCGTCGGGACCGGCCGTGCATGCGACGATCCGGCCGTCGCGGCAGTCGACCGGCGGCGAGAGGCACGCCCTTCCCATCCCCGGCCCTGATCCCGGGTGATGTCCGCGGGCCATTTCCCGTTCGGCATCCCAGCCGTGAAATCGCGGTCGGCGAGGCCGCCGGGAGCCGGCGTGGCCGCGCCCTCGTATGAGCCGTACCCGCGGCGTCTGGGGACATGCGCGATAAGCCCGTCCTCGGCCATGATCCTGCGGAGCACCTTCTCCGAGACGCGGGTTCGGAGCGCGGCCTTGACCCTGCGGTACCCGTACCTGCCCTTGGAAGCGGCGAACGCCTCGGCCACCTGGACACGCAGCCCGGCGTATTTGTCAACCCTGAGCCCGGCGTGGTGGCAGTAGGTGGCGGCTCCGTGCGATGCCGAGCAAGCATGTCATCGAGCTGAGTGAATACGTCGGGCGCAGACGGTCGATCAGAAGCGTCTTCTCCCGGTTCGACAGGCGCCGTAGGCCGGCGCCTGGGTCTTTTTCCGCGAGCCTCCACCACCACCTCCCGCATCACCGCGTTCTCCAGTTCCAGCTCCTCGATCCGTCGGCGCAGGGCCTCGGCGTCGCCGGCGTCTCGATCCCGTCGCATCGCTGGCTTGTTGTCTTGGCCGGCGTTCCTGTTTTTGGGCCGCAACGCGGCCATACCGCCCTCGCGATGCGCCTTGACCCAGTTGCGGACCGCTCCGAGGCCCGCGCCGAGCAGTTCGGCGGTCCGCTTCCGCGCATGCCGCCCGGCACCGGTTCGATCGCCTTGGTCCTCGTCTCCAGCGGGATGATGGGTCTGTCCATATGGCCGGCATATCTGGAATCTGCCGCCAGCCAGCGTTCCAGGCACTGCCTGGTCGGATGACCCAGGTGCTCGACCACCTGGGCCGTGGTCATCGGCGTGGCGGAGTACAGGTCCACCGCGCGCTGTCGTTCCTCGGGACCGGACATACGATAATCCTTTCGTCCAGTCTCCAAGAAAAAGTCCGCAGCCCCCTATCGGTTAGCGAGGTCGCGCATAAGATGTAAATTGCGTTATCTCAAGGGTGAAATTTAAGAGCACATAGAATCTCGGGGTTATCTAAACCGACTCGAACATTTGTCCTTTGTACTGTAAGATTCAGAGCAAAACGAGTGAAGAATACACGACGAAGTTACTTGTGAAAGATAGTGGTTATGCCTGGAACATTTGGGGTCAGAATCTCACCGGAAGCTCGAAGGGGAGAGGGTGGTGAAAATCAGGTAAAGGCTTTTTTCTCTGACACTTTCCAATGGTGCATAATGTCCAAGGACATTGATTTTGGCACTGATTTATGGGTGATGCCGGTGAGCGATGAGGGAATTCCTTCATTTGTGGTTCTTGGTGTGCAAGTAAAGAAAGGAGCAAGCTACTTCAGGCATCCTAAAAAGGATGAGCAAGGTAATGTGATTGGCTGGTGGTTCGGATTTGATGCCAATCATGAAGCTTCGTGGACTAATGGGAGAATTGCCCATATTGTTGTTTTGATTTCTGATGAAGGGACAATGTATTGGTCCAAGATTGAACCTTCGCAGATCGACCACTCTTGTCAGATGCCCAGAATTCTTGTACGTAAGGACCATGTGCTGAAAAAGACGGACGAGGAGGAGCTCTCCGAGTTCGCATGCAGCACGTATGAGAAGTCTGCATTCAACGGAGTTGTGTGGAATGGCCTGAAAAACATTAAAAACCAGGATCGTATTCGACTCGCAATGCTCGCTCCTCGTGTGATAGCCCCACATGTGAATAAACATATAGATAACTTAAAAGGTCATGAGGCCTTGGCTTCCTTGCTATATGGGAATGAGTATGGATTGGAGTGGTACTGGAGAGCGGGAAGTGGTTTCATGGCTGACGTGGCCATGGAGAAAGGGAAAAGAAAGGATGAGGCATGGGCTTCATCTGACTGGTGCTGGAAGGCGGCCGCGGCTTTTTATGATTACCTTGATGGACAGGGTGGACGCTTGGATGAGCTTTTTTCGGTTGCGAAATCTCCTGAAGAGCGAGCCGCATCGGCGGTAATGCAATTTGCCTTTGATATAGATAATAATGATTGGAGTGCCGCTCTTCAACATATTGAAGCTGTTATGACTTATGATCTTTATCCTGTAGATAAAGCGTGGCTGTTGGTCCACGAATCATGGGCGATGTTTGAACTCGGTCGTAGGGATGAAGCTATTTCTGCCGGTTCGAATGCAGTGAGTCTTTGCTTGCAGAATCCAGATGATATTACCGCTAATGGAATCTGTGGCACGGCAATGAGGTTGCTGTGGCAATACGATTGGATTTGGGGAAACGTTAAGTCATCTGGAAAGCAGGTTGATGTAGCTGCGGTGATTCAGTCATCCGACAATCCAATTTTCTGGTGGCTCGAATTGGGAGAGCGTAGCATTGCGGGTAACGCAGTGTCGAATCGGTGGCTTCATAGCATTGGAGAAGCAGAGAAAACCCATTCGCTAAGACGACGTTTTATCTCCCTTATTCTTCAGACGGCATTTCTCGGTGACAGAGATGCGTGGAAAAGATATTGCTGTTTGCAGGCAGAAAATGCGTATGCTCAGATTGAGGATGATAATGGGGAGAGCGCGAACATCGTCAATGTGCTTGAAATGTTTCGGCGGTGTTCTTCCAAAGACGATTATCGGAAAGTACTTCGGTCCGCTATCCAGAGAGCTTCAGACTCCAGGATTGTTGAATATGCCGAAACTGTATCGTTGGATGAGTCCACGCATTCGACGGCACTGAATGATCTGACGTTGTTCCAGTGCATAGGTGATTATCTTTCTGCAGATAAGGCTGATGAAGTTTGCCGTTGGTGCTTGACGACGATGGCCTCTAGGCAGGAATACTCTCGGAAGGTTTCTGCGACGTTCAAAATCCCTATTGAACTGTTCAAGACGCTTAAAGCTTGTTATATGGCTGCAAGTCGAGATGCACAGGAAGAGATTGAGCAATGGTTTTTGGAGCTGTCTGGCGTGGGAGAAAGCTATGCCTCGGAAGCGCAGAATCTGACGATTCTGTTTCCGGAGTCCTTTTGGGGTGATGACAATCTGGCAATCTTGCTGCAACGAGGCGATGCAGGCTCTCTGCAGCAATGGTACGAATATAAGCAAAGCTCTCATGATGAGGAATCGGAAGCGCAATGGCGCGTAAAGGTGAAGAGCGGTCAAGTTGATGTAATCAAGAGCGTCGATGATGCGCAAAAACTTTCCGAGGACGAGATTCGAAGGGTTTCTGATTGTTTTTCTGCATATTGTGCTGAAGCAATAGCAAGCTACGAACAGTCTGGAGTTATTGCTGTTCATGGTGTGGATCACATGCTGAGCGCATTCCTCTTCTGTGGATATGCTCATCCGGAATTAGTTGATTGGGATTCATTCGCGAAGATTATGCTGTCCAACGCTGAGGCGCTTCAAGACAAAAGATGGCCTTTGAAATTCCTTATACATTTCAGTAATGAATTGCCTGCTGGAATTCGAGAGGAACTTTTCAGCATGTTGTCGTGTTTTGTCAAAAGCTTTGAGGATAAGGCCAATATTGTCTATTGGCTAGCGTATGAGGCGATGGCATCACTGTGTGAGGATGAACGTCAAAATATTATTGATTATCTGATATCGAATAAGCGATACAATGCGGTCGCTCGCATAGTGCAACGGTTCCCCGCTGAGAGGTACGTACAGTTGATGGTCGCCATGCTGAAAATGGGACCTGCTGGCATGTGCGATACTGCGGCCGGCGCGTTGACCAAACTCGAGCTATGCAATTTCGGTGGCGTGATCGTAACCGAAACTGTTGAGGACATAATGGCGAACGGTACGCTTGCTCAAAAAGAATGGGTAGCTGAAGCGGTGATCGAATCTACTGAGGAAATTCCTGCCAGAATGAGGGAACGACTGATTGCCTTGGAAGATTCAATAGGTTCTTCTATGAGGAAAGCATTGAAGGAAAAGTTGGACGTTTAGCCCACAGATATTTTAAAAGGTGATCTGGAATCAGCGGAGTAGTGACCGAGAGGTTGCGCACCTAGGATTTTTTACGTCACATGCATGATTCCCAAATGCGCAACCTTGTATATCTAGTGGCTGAAGAATCCCAAGCGTAATAAGATTCGCGAAATACTTGTTATTTTGTATTATTTATCTTTATGGAAGTTGGATTTCTTCAAAAGAAATTCTGCCACTATTTTCCAAGGTTTGATACGTATTATTATTATCAGATTTGTGAGCTAAATCGTATTTATTAAGCAGTTTGCGTAAGTTTTTTATTGCAGATTTTCTGGATATGCCGTTCGTGTAATATATACCCAACGTAGAGTCGGATTTGTCAAATTTTGCAAGATCAAAATATCTTCTGAAATAATCAAAATCAGCATCGCTGAATGAACATCCGAAACATTTGATTTCGTCAATTTGTTTTTTACTTAATTCATTAATGGTTCTTGCAGATTGCTTATCTAAGCATTCTTTTTGTTGTCGTCTTGTGTCTTTGAAGAAAGGAGAGCGGTAACTTGATGTAATCTTCATCTTAGTTTTAGTAGGGTAACCGTTGTCGTCTGCGATGCCAAACATGGCAGTGCCCTGATTCTCTTCACCATGAAGGTTAACGTAGTTAGGTATGCCTTCCAATGGCCGGGTGTAGTTAAAAGACATTACAAATTCTTCGTGGGGCTCTTTGGGCATACTGGACATATGTCCTCCGATGGTTCCAAAGGTAACATATTCAATCCGTTTTGAGGTCTCGGCTTTCTGAATTTTTTCAAATAGTAGCTTTGCGTTGGTTTGATAGTTGGGATTTTGGTCTATTGTCCTTAAATATTTTGCAAAATCGTTTTCAAGATTGCTTAGCTCTTGATCAAATATGTCAAATAAATTTTCTTCTGTACGGAAAGCGATATCCTTCTTTTGGAAGTAAAGTGTTAAAAGCTCATACATGCTCTTCTTTTGAGGAGGTGTATTTTCTGGGCTATTGGAAAAATATTTAAAATATTCGCTGATAGATATCTCGTTTTCTTGTGGATAATCCTGTAAAAACGTATCGATATTTTTTTCTATATCTTGCCAAAGAACATAATCATTCCTATAACCAGGTTGGTCATGTTCATAGGCAAAGACAATGAACCAAGCAGAGGGAATATTCTTGATGCCTCCGTCTTGAATTTCTTCATAAAGTGCTGGAATCGCTTTTGAATCAGAGGAGTTATATCCTTTGTACCATTTGAAACGTGACTCAAAATAATCTGCATAGCGAGATTTCAACCCGCATGCTAAGTCGAAGCCATTACCAAGAAGATACAGCGTTCTCATGTAAATCCTTTCGATTATATTTCATAAAGCTAAACTAATGTAAGACGGATTGTCATCGTTTGTTGTGGCCATATCATGCCATAGCTGTGCGCGAGTTTCTGCATACTAGAAATCCGTGTGACCATTCATCTGATCGCACGGATTTTTTAATGCCTGAATCGTAATGCGGTGCTGTTTCCGTATCTTACGAAGGCGTCACTATAGGGATTCTGCAGAGGATAGGACTTTCTCGACGATGAGATTGTCTAAAAGTCCTTCTGCATATTGTATGGGCTGTCGTGTGTCCTTGTGATAGCGCACGATGACTCTGCCGTAGAATTTGCGGTATTCGGTCAGTTCCTCTCCCTCGTAGCCGACATAGTGGGGGTCGTCGTCTTCGCTCTTTTCCTTTGGGCATTCCAATGGGTTCCCGATACGCTTGAGACATGTGAGCCCCCAGAGGTCGTTGTTTTCTGGAAGACGTACCAGGCCGATCACGTTCTCCCCCTTGTGCAGGTGTTCCGCATCTTTCCCGTTGTCGTTCCTTTTTCGGGACAGAAGCCAATCGGTGTTGAGCTCATCGGGGTCTCTCCTGAACACCTTGATGGGTTCGGTGCCATTGTAGTTGGTCATGAAACGGATTTTCGTCCTGCTGATCTCCTCGTCAGTGAGGTGGAGCAGGTCATTTAATTTAATATCTTCACTCATATCTACATGATAGCTCGTGAGGGCGGGTAGTGTCCGGAAAGTTGCGCACTTTGGATCATGGCCGTCCATGGCGCGATGATCAGTT
>ERZ1023894.241-NODE-241-length-11598-cov-11.561986_pt1 | contig 11598 bp, 8 predicted proteins | sample MGYA00380398_ERZ1023894 | MGnify/ENA primary metagenome ERZ1023894 (study PRJEB33179, sample SAMN07448994) | human gut metagenome | biome: Human-gut; feature: Human associated habitat; material: Faeces | host: Homo sapiens | place: India: Bhopal | collected...
CCGGCTGCTTTGACAGCCCGCAGTACCTGTTCGACCATCGGGACGCCGCCGACTATTTGAAAAAACTTGGGCAACTTAGACTTCTTACGCGTCCCCTTACCTGCAGCGAGGATAAGTGCAATAGTATTTTTAAACCAGTTATAGCCTCCCTGAATTCCATAACTACATAATGTCCATTTAAGGATAACACAAAACGGGGCGAAAAAAAAGAGGCTGTCACATAAAGACGCCTCTTTTATCAAACAAGCTCGTATTAACCTAATACATAGACAACGACATCACGACGGCCGAAGTCGAGGGCTTCGCTGGTCGAATCCATGGCCAGGTCGATGCGGTCACCGACGATAGCTCCGCCCGTATCGGCAGCTACGGCATAGCCATAGCCTTCAATGTAGAGCTGCGAGCCGAGGGGAATGACATCGGGGTCGACGGCAACCATGCCGCGCTGGAGATACTGTCCCGTTGCCGTGTAGCCATCACCGCCGCCATCTTCAGCGGTGTAAGCCGTAGCTTCCATGACAAGACGACGCTGATAGCCTTCCGTCGAAGACGATTCTTCAGGGATCGGACGGCCACTGGCTTCCGACAGGGCTTCCATGGTCTGGGAGCCGACGACGCCGTCTGCCGTGAGGCCGTGGTCAGCCTGGAACTGTTCGACAGCAGCTTCTGTCGAGGGACCAAAATCACCATCAGCACTACCGGACAGATAGCCCGTATCCTGAAGCATATATTGAACGCTCTGTACGACAGAGCCACTCATACCCATTTGAACGCTAGCACAAGCCAGGGATGTAAACGCGAACATGCAGATTGTTGTCATTAATATCAGTATACGATTTCTCAAAAAACCACCTCTTTGAACGAACACAATATCAAGTACGTCCTGAATTATAACAAACTTCCCACTATAAGTCAAAAAAATTAATAATTATAATCTGTTTTTTATGCATTTATTCTTTATTCTGTACACCGTTTAAACAGCGTATGTCCGTTAATGCTCAACTTCGAGATGTATTTTTTAGTACCTGGTACTAGTTTTTTATAATTATTATGCATTTTTACCTATTTTAGCTCTTCGTCTTCTCCACAATATTTCTTATGGATTCAGCCCCTTCTATGGAATCGGTGAGGACGTAAATGAAGTCTCCTGCCCGCAGACACGTATCGTCATCAGGGATGATATCTCCACTGCCGCGCTTGATGTCGACGATGACCGTATGGACCGGCCAGGCAATGCGGCCGACATATTTCCCATCGGCCTGACTGCCGCTGGATACGGTCAGTTCCAGGAGATTACGCCGTTCTTCCGACGATAAGACGGGCTTATTCTTGGCCAGGTTCCGCTGCAATAAAGCTTCATAAATCGGTTCGCCCTGGCAGAGCTGAGCTACGACCAGTGCGACCAATGACGCCGTACAGAGGACAAGCAGGTGCTCATAAGAGCTGGTCATTTCCATGATGAGAATGGTTCCCGTCACCGGTGACTGAACAGAGGCCGCAAAAAAGGCGGCCATGGAGATGACGACGATGTTGGACAAGTAATACGAAGAAATGAGTCCCAAGCGGACAAAGACGATGCCCGTAATGCCGCCTGTCAGCGCGCCCAGGACCAGCATGGGCAGGAAAAAGCCGCCAGGGACGCCGCAGCCATAGCTGACCAGGGTGAAGAGGAACTTCCCGATGAGAAGGCCGGCAAAGAGTTTCAGCGATAAGGGCAGGGTATAGAGGCTGTTGACCAGGTCGTTGCCGCCGCCCAGGACTTCCGGGAAGACATAGCCCAAGATGCCGGCCATGCACAAGGCAAAGGCAATGCGCATATAATTATTGCGAAAGACAGGTAAATCATAGAAATAATGAATATTCAGCAAACCCTTGTTGAAGACGACGCCGGCCAAGCCAATAATGATTCCCAGAATGACCACGAGCCACATGTAGCGCAGGGGAAACGGCGGCAGCATGCCGAAATGGAAGACCGGCGCCCGGCCGAAGACGTAGCGGCTGACCATGGTCGCCAGCAGGGCCGCTGCCATGGACGGCGCCAGGACGACGCCGGAAAAATTGCGGTGCAGTTCTTCCAGGGCGAACATGACGCCGGCCAAGGGCGCATTAAAGGCCGCCGCCAGACCGGCACTGGCACCGGCCGTGATGAGGTAGCGTTCTTCCATGCGCGTCCGCCCCAAGGCCCGGCTCAGGCCCTGAGCCGTCACGGCGCCGATCTGGATGGACGGCCCTTCGCGGCCCAGGGACAGGCCCAGGCCGATGCCGACGATGCCACCGATGAGCTTGACCCAGAGAATGCGCAGCCAGCGCATGCGGATGGCCCCCAAGATGACGCCTTTTACCTGGGGGATGCCGCTGCCGCCGGCATTGGGTTCATAAATCCCCAGGCGCCATAAGAGCAGGGCCGCCGCCAATAAGACGCCGAACCAGGACAGGTTCAGGAGTACGCCGCCGCTGGCCAGGACGTTGGCATAGATCCATTGGCGCCAGACCGTCCCCATTTCCAGGCCCCAGCGAAAAAAGCTGATAACCGTTCCTGATAATATCCCGACGACGATGCCTTCAAAAAAAAGGCGCAGGCGGAACCGAGGCCAATGGTCGAGGGCCCGCAGAGCCGCTTCTAACTGTGTATCGACATGCATATCTTTCACAATCCTTTCTATTCATATGTCCAAATTATATCATAGTCCCGTAACTTTCGCAGGTTCCTGATGGTATCCCCTATTATAGTATTATAGAGAAGGCGAAATATAAGTTTTCGTAAATTTTTCGCAAGCATTTCCTAAAAATCGTTGCTATTTAAAGAATGACTCATTATGATAGAAACAACACATCGATAGGAGTCCTGTCCATGAATCAGCCATCTTTCCATTTCCCAAAAAGCCCGCGGGCCAAGGCCATCGCCTTTGGCCTCATCTTTCTCCTGACTTGTATAGCCATTTATCTCTATAGCCATTCCAGTGCCGTCCCAAAAGTAAAAGGCACGGCCCAGAACGTATCGGTCACGGCGTATACCGTGACCCGCCAGGATATGAAGCGCAAGATTTCCCTGTCCGGCCAGACCGTTCCCGTCGCCCAGGTCGACATTTCCACGAAATACGCCGGTAAAATCGCCGATGTCGCCGTCAACCTCGGCGATGTCGTCGCGCCGGGCCAGGTCCTGCTCATCCAGGATACGGTCGACACGAACCTGACCCTCAATCAGGATAAAGCAGACCTGGAACAGGCCGTCGCCGATTCCAAGGCTGCGGAATCGCAATTCGGCTCAGACCTGCAAAAAGCAGAAGTCGAATACGACACGGCCAAGATGAATTACAACCGCTATGCCGTCCTGAAAAACGAAGGCGCCATTTCCCAGCAGGAACTGGATACAGCCTATCAGGCCCTGATCGTCGCCAAATCGGCCCTGGACAACCTGGAGTCGCAGAATGTCGGCGACGTCCCGGCCAGTGTGGCCAGTAAATATGCCGCCCAGGCCAAAGCCGGCTATACCGTCGACAGCCTGACCCAGCAGCTCGACGACATGACCCTGCGGGCCCCGCGGGCCGGCGTCGTCACCTACCGCAACGCCGAAGTCGGCGCCATGGCCGCGGCCAACACGAAAGTCATGACCATTACCGATACGAGCGGCGTATACATCGACTGTTCCCTGTCCGAAGCCGACGTCGCCGCCATCCAGCAGGGGATGCCCGTCAGCGTATCCATCGAGTCCCTAGCCCAGGACTACGACGGCTATATTACCTACGTCAGCCCGGCCATGGACGATACGACCAAGACCTACGTCGTCCGCATCACCCTGGCCCAGCCGGACGCGAAGCTGCGCGGCGGCATGTTCGCCCAGTCGTCCATCGACGTCCTGCAGAAACCGGATACCCTGTTCATCCCCAAAGACGCCTTGACGGAACAGGATGGGAAGGCTCAGGTCTGCGTCATCAGGCCTGACGATACGATTGAACTCCGCACGGTCACGACGGGCCTGCGCAACGACGATTATATCGAAATCACGGACGGCCTCGATGACGGTGACGTCATCGCCACAACCAACTTGGCCCGCCTCAAAGACGGTACGACCGTATCCATCGAAGAAAGGCAGTGACCGTCATGAATTTGACTAAGTTTTCTATCGACCGCCCTATCGGCATCACTATGGTCATCGCCTTCTTCGTCGTCCTCGGCCTGTTCAGTTTCTACCGCATCGGCGTTGAACTGCTGCCGGCCTTGAACACACCGTACGTCACCGTGTCCATTTCCTACCCCGGTGCCAATGCCGATTCCGTCGAACAGCAGGTCGTCAAGCCTGCCGAAGACGCTCTGTCTTCTGTGTCTAATTTAAAACATATGACGTCGACGGCATCGTACGGCCAGGCCCGGATTACGCTGGAGCTTGATTTTTCGGCCAATGCCGATGCGGCAGCCATTGACGCTACGAAAAAAATCAATGCCATCCGCGGCAGCCTGCCTGACGATATCGACGAGCCAGTCGCCATCAAGCGCGACGTCAACGCGACGCCGATCATGTACGTCGCCGTCCAATCTTCCCACTCCCTGGACGATATCTACAGCAAGACAGAAAATGATTTCCAAGATGTCCTCCAGCAGGCCGATGGCGTCTCGGAAATCGAGCTCAACGGCGGCCGTGATAAGGAAATCGCCGTCGAAATCGACAAGGACAAGCTCATCCACTACGATATGACCCTGGCAGAAGTCGTCAAAGCCTTGAAAGCGGAAAACGTCCTCATGCCGTCGGGGACGATTTATTCGTCAGGCACGACGACGGACGTCCGCGTCAAAGCCCAGTACGCCGATGAAAGCGAACTGTCCCAAATCCAGGTCACCAATGCCAAGGGTGCCAAGATTCCCATTACGGCGGTCGCCTCCATCAAGCGCCAGGACCAGCGAGTCACGCGTTATGCCCGTGTCAACGGCGACGATGCTGTCGTCATGGCCATTTACAAGAACAGCGACGCCAACGTCGTCAACACGGTCGACAATGTGACCAAAAAGCTGGACGAACTGCGCCAGGACAATCCGGACTATACCTTTACCATTACCAATGAATCGGCTTCGTATATCCGCAATTCCCTGCACAATACCCTGCAGACCCTCATCGAAGGCCTGTGCACGACAGGGCTGGTCCTGTTCTTCTTCCTCCGGGGCTGGCGATCGACGCTGGCCGTCATGATTGCCATTCCGACATCCCTGATTTCTACTTTTTTTGCCATGTACCTGGCCGGCTTCACCTTTAACATGATGTCCCTCATGGGCATGGCCCTGTGCATCGGCATCCTCGTCGACGACTCGATTGTCGTATTGGAAAACATCCACCGCCACCTCATGCAGGGCGAAGCACCAAAATCAGCAGCCCTTCACGGCCGGTCGGAAATTGGCATGGCTGCTGTCGCCATCACCCTCTGCGATGTCGTCGTTTTCCTGCCTATTGCCTTCATGACGGGCATGGTCGGCCAGTATTTCAAACAGTTCGGCCTGACCATCGTCTTTGCCACACTCTTTTCCCTCTTCGTTTCCTTTACGCTGACGCCGATGCTGGCATCGCGCCTGTTCCGCCTGGGCCTGAAAATCCCGGACAAACCGATTTGGCATAAAATGGACGCCATCGAAGAAAGCGCCCGCAACCACTATACGTCTATCCTGACCTGGAGCCTGGATCACGCCAAAAAGCTGGTCATCCCCGTCCTGGTCCTGTTCATCGCCGCAGCGGCCCTGATCCCGACGGGCCTGGTCGGTTCGGAATTCATGCCCCAGACTGACGAAAGCAGTTTCCGCATCACCGTCGAACTGCCGACCAATGCCAATCTGACGCGGACGGATAAAGTAGCGCGCCAGCTCGAAGATTACTTGAAGACGGTCCCGGAAGTCACGTACTATACGTCGATGATCGGCGGCAAGAGCCTGAACCAGGCCAATATCCAGGTAACGCTGAAAGACCGGCGCGACCGGTCGCGGACGATATGGCAAGTCACCAACGACGTGCGCCGCTTTGCTGCGGACCACATCTATGACGGCGACGTCCGGGTCAAAGAAGCCCAGGCTTCCGTATCCGGGACGACAGGCGGCTTCGGCGGCGGTTCAGGCAACCTTCGCCTGGAACTGCGCGGCAAGGACAGCGAGGCCCTGCTGGCCCAGTCACGGGCTATCGAACAGATGATGAAGACCGACATCGCCGGCCTGCGCGACATCAGCAGCTCCTACCAGGACGGCATGCCCGAATACCAGCTCGTCGTCGACCGTAATAAGCTGAAACAATACGGCACGTCCCTGAGCGATCTGAACGACACCTTTTCCAATGCCATCAGCGGCCAGAAAGCCGGCGTCCTGGCCAATGACGCCAAAAACGACAACAACGACACGGATATCTACGTCCGCCTCAAAGGGGCCGACGCCTTCCGCCTGTCCGACTTGGAAACGATTCCCCTCAACGCCAACGGCCACATCATTTACATCGCCGACGTAGCCAAGGTCCAGGCCGGGACAGGACCGGTGACGATCCGCCGGACCGACAAGGAACGGAGCATCACCCTCGGCGGCTCGCCTCAGGGACGGCCGCTGAACGAGGTCATCCAGGACGTGGCGAATCACCTGAACGCCATGGACCTGCACGGCATGACTTTCCGCTTCACCGGCCAGGCCGACCAGATGACGACGACCTTCACGGACTTGGGCGAAGCCCTGCTCCTGTCGCTCATCCTGATATTCATGATCCTGGCCATCCTCTATGAATCGGTCAAGACGCCATTCATCCGCATGTTCTCGCTGCCCCTGGGCCTCATCGGCTCCCTGTTCCTGCTCTTCTTGACCAATAATACGCTGAACCTCTATTCCCTTATCGGCATCCTGGTCATGGATGGCCTGGTCGCCAAGAATGGGACGCTCCTCCTGGACTATACGCTGACCCTCATGCACGAACAGGGCCTGGACCCGCGCAGCGCCGTCATCCAGGCCGGCCGCGTCCGGCTGCGTCCTATCTTCATGACCACCCTGACCATGGTCGTCGGCATGCTGCCTACGGCCCTGTCCATGACGGCCGGGGCGGAAACGCGGGCCAGTATGGCCGTCGTCGTCATCGGCGGCCTGCTGACATCGACAGTCTTCACACTGGTCATTATCCCGATTCTTTTCGTCTTCATGGAAAAGCACAGCCTGTTCCGACGAAAGAGTGCCTAAAAAAAGTCCTGCCCTGGTGGCAGGATTTTTTGTTTTATTATAGAATAATATATACATATATAGAAAATGCATCGGGCTCAATGAAGGAGGACTGACCTATGAACGATAGATACACACCGACATTTAATATTCACGAAGCCGTGCGCAAGACTTTACCTTATATGATGGAAATGCGCGAATATTTCCATGCCCATCCGGAATTGAGTGAAAAAGAATTCGATACGTGCAAGACGATATTCCAGGAACTGTCCCTCATGGGCATCGAAGACGTTAAAATCATCGCCGGCACAGGCGTCACCGGCCTGATCCACGGCGCCCTGCCCGGTCCAGTCATCCTCTTGCGGGCCGATATCGACGCCCTGCCGCTGACGGAAAAATTCGACTGCCCTTATTCGTCCCTCGTCGACGGTGTCATGCACGCCTGCGGCCATGACGGCCATGCAGCCAATCTCCTGGGCGTCGCCAAAATCCTCAACAAGCACAAAGACTGCCTGCGCGGCACGATCCGCCTGGCCTTCCAGCCGGCAGAAGAAGGCAACGGCGGCGCCGCCCGCATGATCGACGCCGGCATCCTCAACAACCCCCGCGTCGACTATGCCCTGGGCCTGCACGTCGCCGGCAGCCTGCCCAAGGGGTACGTCGGCATCGGCCGCGGTGAGATTTCGGCGTCCTGTGACGACTTCACCATCACCCTCCACGGCCGCGGCGGCCACGGCTCCCAGCCGTCCCTGTGCATCAGCCCCATCCAGATGGGCATCGACATCATCCAGTCCATCCAGAACTTCGTCTACAACTGCCATGCCGACGGCGACGGCGTCGTCCTCACCTTCGGCCAGTTCCAGGCCGGCCACAACCCGAACGTCATCCCGGAAACGGCCGAACTGAAAGGGACCCTGCGGACATATAACGAAGAAAAGCGGAAACGCATCCTCGACGCCATTCAGGCCATCCTGAAAAATGTCACTACCACTTACGGCGGCACCTTCGACCTGGACGTCGTCCCCTTCTCGCCAGTCTGCGTCAATGACGACGGCGTCACCGACCGGGTCGTCCACATCCTCCAGGACCACTGTTCCCACCGCGTCGACCTGGTCCCCTTGAAGCGCGGCTCCGGCTCGGAAGACTTCGCTTATTTCAGCGCCGCCGTGCCCAGCTCGTTCTACTACGTCGGCGTCTACAGCGACGCACCGGTCATCGGCCATTCACCGGAATTCCATTGGGACAGCAACGCCTTGAAGTACATGTGCGAAACGATGCTCACCATCGTCTATTACTTTGAAAGTTATGCCTGAGCTTCCCAGTTGTCTAATTCCATATTGAGCGTATAATGAGGGGTATCCATCTTGAAAAAGGAGTGATACCCCTCATGGTATTCTGGTTCATCATCGAACACACGATGCTTCCCATTTTCTTTCTCGTCGTCCTCGGTTATTTCCTCGATAAGAAATTCCACCTCGACGTAAAGACCTTATCGAAGCTCATGTTTTTCCTGGTCATCCCCAGTTTCATCTTTACCAATATCTATACGACGCAATTCCCGGCGACGAGCATCAACATCATCGCGGCCATCGCCATCTTCATGGTCATCTGCTTCGTCATCGCCAACATCGTCGGCCGTATCCGCCACTACGATGCAGCCATGCTGGAATCGTGCCGCAATGCCTTCATGTTCAACAACACGGGAAATCTCGGCGTCGCCCTGATCATCCTCGTCTTTTCCCACGACCCCTTCGTCGTCAACGGCCAGACGCCGTATCTGGCCGAAGCTATGGTTGTACAGATCATCATCTTCATGATCCAGAGCATCTCCCTCAACACGCTCGGCCTCTATCAGGCCGGCCGGGGCCGCCTGACGGCCAGGGATACGCTATCTGTTATGTTCCACATGCCCCTGCTCTATGTCCTGGCTGCGGCCCTCATCGCCCGCTACGTCGGCTGGGACGCCAAGGACTTCTTCCTGTGGCCTATCATGGATATGGCCAGCAAGGCCCTCCTGCCCCTGGCCATGGTCAGCATCGGTGCCCAGTTGTCGCAGACGAAGATCCAATGGCTCGACAAGGACGTCTGGATTGTCAGCATCCTCAAGATGACGGTCCTGCCCCTCATCGGCCTGGCCATGATCTACCTGGCCAATGCCTTCCGGCCCGGCACGTTCACAGCCGTCAGTGCCACGGTCTTCCTCATCTACTGTGCCATCCCGACGGCCGTCAATACGGCCCTGTTTGCCATCGAGTTCGACAACAACCCCGATTACACCACGCAGGTCGTCATGAACACGACGGCCCTGAGCGCCGTATCCCTGACTTTCTATATTTTCCTGGGGCACATTCTTTTCGTCTGAATGATATACTTTTTATCTGTTCGTTACTAAAATCAATATATCCCAACTTTTATTAAAAGAATTTCAAAAAAAGTTATTGACATGACGCGTTTTTACTTATATAATGATTTCATCAACAGAATAGCAGCGGCAAAGGAGCCTGGAAAGAGAGAGCATAAACTATCTTTCCAGGCTTTTCGTATATTCTGGCGATAATAAAATATGACAGTAGACAATGATGTCTTTTCCCCGATGGTTCCATCAGGAAAGGCATCTTTTTTATTTGTCAGGAGGTTGGGAATTATGAAAAAATTATGGTCACGTTTAGGAGTGCTGCTCCCGTGTCTGCTCATGGCAGCGCCGGCAGCCTTCGCTTCCGATCCGGGGACGATCGATACAGGCGATACGGCCTGGGTCCTCATCAGCGCAGCCCTGGTATTCATCATGACACCGGGCCTTGGCTTCTTCTACGGCGGCATGGTCCGCAACAAGAACGTCTTGACGACGATTATGCAGAGCTTCTTCATCGTCGCCATGATTTCCGTAGAATGGATCCTCATCGGCTATGCCATGACTTTCGGTACGGATATTAATGGTTTCATCGGTTCTCTTGATAAAGTCGGTCTTACCGGCGTCGGCATGGCTGTCCTGGAAAACGGGACGATTCCGGAAATGGCTTTCGTCGCCTTCCAGTGCATGTTCGCCGTCATCACACCGGCCCTGATTACCGGCGCTTTCGCCGAACGCATGAAGTTCCACGCTTTCGTCGTCTTCATCCTGCTCTGGGCTATCTTCATCTACAACCCCATGGCACACTGGGTCTGGGGCGGCGGCTTCCTGGCTAAACTCGGTGCCCTCGACTTCGCCGGCGGCCTGGTCATCCACATCCTCTCCGGTGTTTCGGGCCTGACCCTCTGCGTCCTCCTGGGCAAACGCTATGGCTATGGGAAAATCCCCATGGTTCCGCATAACCTGCCTATGACCGTCCTCGGCGCAGCCCTCCTCTGGTTCGGCTGGTTCGGTTTCAACGCCGGCAGTGCTCTCGGCGCCAACGCACTGGCTGCCAGCGCGTTCATCGCTTCTCAGGCCGCTGCCGCTGCCGCTACGGTCACCTGGGTCGCTGTCGAATGGATTGTCCAGGGTAAACCGACCATCCTCGGTGCCGCTTCGGGCTGCATCGCCGGCCTGGTTGCCATCACACCGGCAGCCGGCTTCGTCGCTCCCCTGCCGGCCTTGATTATCGGCGCTGTCGGCGGTGTCATCTGCTACTTCGCCGTCGCCGTCGTCAAAGCCAAACTCGGTTACGACGATTCCCTCGACGCCTTCGGTATCCACGGTATCGGCGGTACATGGGGCTCCATCGCCACCGGCCTCTGGGCTACGACGGAAGTCAACCCGGCCGGGGCTGACGGCCTCTTCTACGGCAGCTCGGATCTGCTCGTCGCTCAGATTATTTCCACTGTCGTCGCTTACGCCCTGGCCATTGTCGGCACGTTCATCATCTTCAAGATCATCAGCCTCTTCATGACGGTCCGCACCGATAAGAATGAAGAAATCACAGGCCTGGACATTGGCGAACACGGCGAACGGGGTTATAATTATGCTATCATGTCCGGCAGCCCCTTCGGCGAAACGCCGGCGACGCCGCTCGGCAATGCATCCTTGGACAATGCCGCCGTCAACAACGCAGGCATTAACGGTCGTAACTTATAGAGGTGATACGAATGGAAGAACATCCGATTACAAAAGTAGAAATCATCACTCGTCCGAGTAAATTGGAAGAGCTCAAAGAAGCCCTGAACAACATCGGTGTCATGGGCATGACTGTCAGCCAGGTCTTCGGCTGCGGCCTCCAGAAAGGCTACGTCGAAGTCTACCGCGGCCAGCGGTACAACATCAACCTCCTGCCAGGCATTAAAGTCGAAACGGTCGTCTGTGAAGTGCCGGTCGACAAAGTCGTCGAAGTCGCCCAGAAAGTCTGCAAGACAGGCAAACCGGGCGACGGCAAGATCTTCATCTACCTCCTGAACGAGGCCGTCCGCATCAGGACAGGCGAACGAGGACCTCTCGCCATCAGGGACGAAAAGTGAGGGTAC
>ERZ1023894.253-NODE-253-length-11254-cov-9.537905_pt1 | contig 11254 bp, 8 predicted proteins | sample MGYA00380398_ERZ1023894 | MGnify/ENA primary metagenome ERZ1023894 (study PRJEB33179, sample SAMN07448994) | human gut metagenome | biome: Human-gut; feature: Human associated habitat; material: Faeces | host: Homo sapiens | place: India: Bhopal | collected...
CTTGTCCGCAGATGGCTCTTTCGGTGCGGCCGGAATGGTTTTCAGCGGATCGGGTTCCGGATCTTCCGCGGCAAGGTCCTCTAGGGCGGTTATGCCATCCGAAGTATCAAAGGCCTGAGTCGCTTCGGCGTCCTGTTCATCTGTCGAAGAGACGAGGGGTGGCAAAGTGGCGGTTTCCTCGGCATCGGCTGGTGCAACCGCATCATCGAAATCGATGGTGTCGAGCGGCATACTGGGTATATCCGCGATTGTTGGCGCAGCCGAAACCGGCTGTTCCGTTTGCGCAGGTACGGAGGAAGCGATGGTACGGGGCTCCGCAAGCGGAGTCTCATCCGCACCATCGGCCTCTTCCGAATCGGTAGGCTGCAATTTGGGGAAGGTCAGCGGAGGAATATCCCAGCTGGTGTCCACCACATCCCGAGATATGTTGGACAGAATACCGTTCATAGACTGGGAATCATCGTTCTCAGTTGCCATACACCCCTCATTCCGTGAAGAAGGAAAACGTCAGATCCTCTTCTTCTTGCCGTTTGCACGATGGCTGCTACGCGGAGCACCATCTTCATAGTAGTAGCGATAGTTGGAGTGGGAGTTGACCTTCTTCGGATCTGCACGGTTGAAGATGAAGCCAAGCACCGGCACCTGCGCGGTGGCAAGCGTGTCGGCCGCCTCCTGCAGGGACTTCTTCTCGCACACGTTGCGGCTGACCACCAGCAGAAGGCCCTTGGCCCAACGGCCGAATACCGCGCCATCGTTGGACACCGTCAACGGGGCGGTATCAATAATCACGTAATCGTATTGGGTGAGCGCCTGCTCCACCATGAGCTTCATGGTTTTGGAGCCCAGCAGCACGCCAGCGTTCGCCGGCCTCTTGCCGCCAGGCAGAATGTGCAGGTTCGGCTTCCAGTAGCTCTGCACCACGTCCTTCGGGCCCATCTGTCCGGACAGCACGTGCGCCAGACCGGCAGCACCTTCAATACCCAAATGATGGGCAACGGACGGGTGGCGGAGATCAGCGTCGATAAGCAGTACTTTCGCACCATCTTCAGCAAGGGCCACCGCAGTGTTGATAGCCATGGTGGTCTTGCCTTCGGACGGCTGCGCAGAGGTGATGACAAGCAGCTGGCCCACACCTTCGGTGCGGTCGGTCTGCAAAAAGTCGATATTCGTGTGAATACGACGGAATTCCTCAGCAATAGCGCCGTTAGGCTGGCTCACCAGCACCGGACGCTTATCATCAAGCGAAGCGTCCATCGGAACGGAGCCAAGGGAGGATGCTCGGACGATGCCGTGCACGTCGGAAGTCTCTTCAACCTTGGTGTTGAGGAGGTCTTTGATGAGTGCGGCGAACACGCCGATGATGATGCCGAGCACCACACCGACAGCCAAATACAGGGCAGTCTTCGGCGAAGACTTAGACGTCGGGACCTGTGCCTTCTGCACGATGGAAAGCTTCACCGGGGACTTATCTCCGGAGTACAGGTCGCCTTCAATGACGTTCTTCAGCGATTCGGCAACGGAATTGGCGATGTCCGCGGCCTGCTTCGGATCTCCATCCACCACGGCAATGTTCACGAATGCGGTGTTGGTCGGATTGGTGACGGTGACCTGGCCGGCGAGATCCGTCACGGTTTCATCCAAGCCAAGATCATCGATGACCGGCTTGAGCACCTTTGAAGTGGTGGCAAGCGTCGGATATGAGGTGATTTGGTTGGAAATGTAGCTGCCACCAGTGGACTGCTGGTTAATGTCGGCACCATTTTGAGAAGCATTGTAAGTAGCCATGGTCTGAGCCGTAGCCGTATACTTCGCCGGAGCGAGGAAGGTATAAGCGCTCACGCCTGCCACTACCACCACGAATGCGATGATCGCGGTGACCAGATGCTTACGAATGATTTTGAGCAGATCCATCAGAGTGATGCCGTCATCCGCTTCCTCAACTACCCCTTGCGGTGCGGTAGGCTGCTGCACATTAGCGTTCTCTACAGAAGTCACTGAACTTCCCCATCTCACGTTGACAATATCCTTTCCAACGATAATCTTCCCCCTCGAACTATTCCTCATCCCTTCATACATTGAACACATTTTTGGGAACTCAAACAGATGGGCCGTGAAATAAGGAACATTCCCTGTCGATATCGTGCGCGTACGAGACTTATTGGCAATATTTGGCATATTCAGTGGCTGATTTTGGGCGGGCTGTTTCTGACCGCAAGAAAAAGTGCCACCGGCGACCGTGTCAAGTGAACAAGGCCGCCAACACCTGCTGTTAGCCTTTCCTATGCCCAGCTTAAGTCGATTTGGGAGAACGACAAGGCAAGCTGGAAGAATACGCTGTCCGACAGCAAGGCGTGTATGTAATCACCAATACCGATAACGGGAAACTGTATGTGGGAAGCGCCACCGGAAGGAACGGCATATACCAGCGTTGGCAGGACTACATCCGCGATGGCCACGGAAACGATACGAGGCTGATTGCCATTGTGGAACAGTACGGGTTGGAGTATGTACAGACGCATTTCCGCTACACGCTTCTGGAACATTACGACTTCACCGTGCCTAAAGACGTTGTGCTCGCCAGGGAATCCTATTGGAAGGAGGCTCTGGATACCCGTAAGCATGGGTATAACGGTAACTAGATATCTCCAATACGGCAACAATAAGCACAATGAAACCACCGCCTTTAGCAGAAAATTGCAAAATGAGTATATTTCTGGATATAATCTCAGTATCAAAGGAGCAAAATATACTTACGAGGCAACCCGATGCTGATTGATTTTAGTTTTTCGAACTTCAGGAGTTTCCGAGACGAGCAGTCTTTCTCCATGACTCGCGAAAAACGGTTCATGGAATCTGATGAGTCTCTCCATTCTCCAATCGCAGCCATATACGGCGCCAATGCATCGGGAAAGTCCAATTTTCTGAAGGCATTGCGCGCTATGCGCAACATGGTGGTAAATAGCTACAGCCAAGGGGATGCAAGCAGTCCTATTCCCAGGGAACCTTTTCTGTTACGGAAGGATCCTTTCTCGCATTCGTCTATGTTCTTCCTTGCATTCATCGCGAACGATGGACTGAAATACCAGTATTGGTTCCGCTATGACAATGAACGGATTCTTGAGGAAGATCTCATCTTCTTCAAAAAACTGCAAGGACGTTTTTCCACGCACTCCTCTCTGCTGTTTTCCCGTTCCTCAACGGATGGGGTGAAATTCGGTCCTTCCTTCAAAGGACCTCGCTCACAAGTACGCAAGACCATAGAACTCAGGCCGAATGCACTTCTGCTTTCCGCAGCCGCAGCTGCCGGTATTGAGTCCATTCGGCCGGCATTTTCATTCTTCCAAAGTGGCATAGCCTATTACGAAGCAAGCGCTTTCGAACAGGAGCAGCCTACGCTGTTGGATGAGTTCAAGAAAGAGACACCGCTTTCGAAACATCTGGCCACATTGATTAGGTATGCAGACTTCGGCATCAGTGACGTGAAAAGCGTTCCTGTGGACGTCCCACCGGATCTCTGGGCTCAGTTCAAGGAAGAGATGCATAAGCAACTCGGCATGGATGAGAACAAAGTGGATGAGACATTCAATGTCAAGAACGCTTTCCAGCTGATGTTCACTCATACCGGCGAATCATCTTCCGCAGGATTCGGTCCTGATGATGAGTCCAGGGGCACCGTCGCTGCGCTGTCATTCTTCTCTCTTGCTCTTCGCCAGCTGTCGAAGCAGTCGGTGACGCTTATCGACGAGATCGATACCAGTCTGCATCCGGCTCTGGTGAAGGAGCTGGTGGCGCTGTATGCCGACGCGGAAACGAATCCTCACGGTTCCCAGCTTATTTTCACGACTCATGACGTGTCGCTGATCAATCAGTCCGGTTCGGCAAAGCGTTTACTGGCACCAGATCAGATCTGGCTTGTGGAAAAGAACAAGGAAGGCGTTTCGGAATTGTTCCCGGTGACCAATCTGGGTATTCGGAATATGGAAAACATCGGCAAGAACTATCTCAACGGCGTGTACGGCGCCATACCACGGCCTGATTTTCATACCGCTTTCGCCCAGATCGTGAATGTGGTTGATGCCTGATGTCGAAAAAGCGAAACGTTCCTGCACATGGACGTAAAGCCGCACGGTCGCGCCGGCCGCGCAAGAGACGCTTTCTTGTCGTGGCCGGCGGAGCAGTCACTGAGAAACAGTATTTCAAGCAGCTTGAGTCCCTATACGATGTCATCATTGACTATCAACAGAAGAACAACAGCCCTAAGCAGCTCGCGAAGCTCGCTGTTAAGTTGAAGAGGGAAGACAAGCGAGATACTTCTACAGATTGTTATGAACGAATCTGGGTGGTGGTCGATGTTGACGATTTTCACGACCACGGCGAAGCAGCGAGAATCTGCAATGACAATGGAATCGAACTCATCATTTCCAATCCTTGCTTCGAGGTCTGGCTGCTCGACTATGTGAAGGCTTGCCCGTCAAGCTATACACTGACACCTGATGTCGAGTCGGCTGCAGCAGAAGCTAAAGTTGTCGGCGGAAACCGTAACAAATACATCAACACCGAGCTCATTGACAAAGAACATCTCGATGCCGCCATACGCAATGCAGCCCGGCACAATAGAACGGAAAACGGCCAGGAGCGTATCAGACTCGCGCCTAATCATGAGCAGGAATACGCCCCTTGGACCGATATGCCAAAAGTAATCGAAACGCTGAAATCTAATAAACAGAGCTGAAAGGAGAAACATGGCTCTACCCATCCGGGTAAATTTCGAAAACCCCTTCATAGATATTCACACTGGACGAGGTCAAGGTAGCTGCACATTCGCAAATGGATTCGACTGCATCTGTTCATGCGCAGGTATCGCACACGCCCAATTACTCAGAATGGTTCTTACTCCCGAAAACAGTAAGGAGTTGCCTGACAAATACAAGCAGGCTCTTGCCAACAAAGTCCAAACGGTTCAAGCTCGCATTGCCGATATTCCGCATGATAAGGTAACAACAATTATCCACGCGCAGAAACAGCCTAAACGCGTGTTTTTCCTTTGCGAGGATGTGTCTCGGTAGTGCCCGCTTCTTTGCGCAGATTGGCTGTTGGCCAGCTGTTGGCGTGACTTTCATGCCGCTGCGCCTAGGTTGTCATCGAGCCGGGACATGTCCATGTATCGCCGGTCCGACCACGAGCGTGAGGTGACGTAGCGGATTCTGGCGCATACGAGCATGAGCGCGCTGTTGGAGTCGGGGAAGCCGCCCACGACCCGGGTGCGCCAGCGGATCTCCTTGTTCAATCGCTCGATCATGTTGTTCGTGCGCAGCTTGATCCCATGGTTCGCGGGGAACTCCGGCAGGAGGTAGGTGGTGGTCTCGCCGACGCCCTCGCGGAGGCAGTTCGCGGCCGACTTGAGCTTGCGTTCCTCCATTTCGCCCGCGACCGTCCCTGCCTTGGCCATGGCGGATTCGCGGTTTTCCTGCGCGAAGATGGCCTTCAGGGCGGCGGACGCCCATTCCCTGTGACTGGGCGGCGTCTTGGAGAGCACGTTGCGCATGAAGTGCACCATGCACCGCTGGTATTTCGCGTTCGGCAGCATCGAGTTGACCGTGGAGACGAGTCCGGCGCACCGGTCGCCGACCACCAGTCTGACGCCCCTCAACCCGCGTTCGATCATGCTTCGGAAGAACTGCTCCCAGCTGGCCGCGTCCTCGCGCATGCCCTCGTCGACCGCGATGCCCTCGTCGACCGCGATGCCCTCGTCGACCGCGATGACCTCGCGCCGGCCCTCCGTGCTGACGCCGATGGCGACGAGGACGCTCACGTTCTCCACGTGCCCGCCCCAGGATCGCTTGTGCCACACGCCGTCCACGAACACGTACGGGTACTCGGATTCCAACGGGCGTTTCCGCCACTCGTCGATCTCCTTGTAGATCTTCTTGAGTTTATCGCTCAATGTCTGGGATGGCATCCGCTCGCCCCACAGCAGCTGGCTGATGTCGTCCACCCTGCGTGTGCTCACGCCCGCGAGGTACATCTCCATCAGCGCCTCCTCGACGCTGGATTCGCGCCTCCGGTAACGCTCGATCACCGCCGACCCGAACAGGGCGCCCTTCAGTTTGGGCATCTTGAGACTCAACTTGCCGGCCTTGGCGGTCAGCGTGCGCTCGTAGTGGCCGGCGCGGAACGCCTTCCGGTCGGTCTTGCGCTCGTATCTGGCGGCGTTGGCGATCTCGTCGGCCTCGGCGTCGAGCATGGCGTTGATGGTCTGCTCGACCTTGACTCGAACCAAGGCATCGAGCTTGGACTCGAACATGGCGTCGTCGAACTGTATGATTTTATCGGACATGGCTTCCGGCCTTCTTTCCAATCGCGGTTTTCATGTGTAAGCGACTGAAAATCGTACCAAAGCCGGGCCATGTCCTTTTCATCGGAACTCACAACCGAATCTGCGCAAGAAGACGGGCGTTATCCATTTTCATTTTTAAAATGTTTTCCCAGAAACGATTTTCATTAAAATTTCGCCATTTCTTGGTACTTTTTGCACTCTAATTGAAATGGAACATACACTACACAGTTACAACATCGCAAACGCAATAAAGAAGATGGAACCCCGTCGCAAAGCAGGATTCCAGCATTGCTAACAGCGTGGCGGAATCCTTGAGCAATGTGGCGGAAAAGTCGCTACACGCTTCCAGCAAAGAGTCGCCGGTAAAGCTTTTCCATGGTGCAGCGCACCGCGAAGCCCGTAGCCCCCAGCTCCCCGAAGGCGACATTGTACCTGGCTGTGACGTGACTATGAAGCGCGATTTGAAGGAAATCGCCGTTCAGCTCGACAACCTCAACGTTCCGGTAATGGGCTTCGTGTTCAACTTCGCGAAGGAACGTAAGGTCTCCCCAAACGGCAACTACTATTACTATTATGACGAGGGCGGCAAGAAGAGCCAAAGGAGCCGAAAGAAGAGCAAGCACAAAAGCTGACTCAATCTCAGCAAAATAATCGCCTCCCTTTCTATTCAGGAAAGGGAGGCGATTTTCTTGTATCAACGCAATGCGCAGCTTAGTAGGAACCGGTACCGCGGAAGACTACGAGCACGGTCTCCGCAAGAATCGCGAGATCTCCAGCGATGGACCAATTCTCGATGTACGAAACGTCCAAATACTCGCTCTGTTCCTGCGAAAGATCCGAACGACCGGAAACCTGCCACGGACCAGTAATACCGGGCTTCACCAGCAAACGCGTGGAATACAGGGAGCCATAGCGGGCAACCTCGTCAGGCAACGCCGGACGCGGTCCAACCAGAGACATATCGCCCTTCAACACGTTAAAGAACTGAGGGAACTCATCCAACGAAGTCTTACGAATAAAATGGCCAATCTTCGTAATACGTGGATCATCCTTCATTTTGAAGATAAAACGATCGCTCTGGCCATTCTCTTCCGCAAGCTTCTTCTTCAACTCTTCTGCATTGGTAACCATGGAACGGAACTTGTACATGGTGAACGGCTTACCATGTAGTCCGACACGCTGCTGAGAGAAAAACACCGGACCACCATCATCGAGTTTGATGGCAATGGCCACGCCGAGCATAATCGGCGAAGAAATCAACAACGCGCAAGCTGAACCTATGATGTCGACGACACGCTTCACCACAGCAGTAACAGTAGTGTATTGCGGCAGACTCGCCAACAACACCGGCTGCTCAGTAGTATTACGCAAATACAAGCGATGGCCGCTCACGTCAGCCAAAGACACAGCCAGGGCAAGCTCCATGCCCAAAGATTCCACTGCAAGAGAGATACCATGCAGCATTTCGGAATCACGAGACAGCACGTCAGCAACATACACTTCTTGAGCGCAAAGGCTTTCGCACGTGCGGGGAAACGCGGAATTAAACGGAATCACCTTCAGCATATCGGCACCCTCAATGGTGGGATCCGGCTCGAACGAAGTGACCACATACGCGTCTTTCTTGCTGCCGTCAGCTTCAATCGGGCATACTGCGACCGGCGAATACCCCCAATTGGAATAATCCTGCATGGTACGCAACGCACGGTTAATGCCGTCGGAAGAACCAATCACCACGGTCTTATACTTGCAAGAACCTTTTTTGCGGCTGCGATGCAACCACTGACGCATCTGCCAACGGGCAATCACTTCCAGAAAGAACGCGATAATCGGGGCAATGATGAGTGCCGTTCGTGGAAGCGCAAGTTTGAAAATAAACGCAATCGAGCAATACGTGATAATAGTGAGCAGCGAAGCGTTGATGATCTTCGCGTACAGCTCATAGCCTTCCGCCATCACATGCCTATGGTATGCACCGACGATCGTGAGGCTCAATACCCAAATGGCACTGAAGCAAACAAGAAATAGCCAAAATGGCATGACGCTACCGATGGCTTCATATGCAGAATTGTTTGCCCACAGGCTGAACGCGAGAGAAACCAGCATGACGGCAAGGTCGACCATTACCAGACAGGCAACGAACGAATACCTCCACCCCGGAACGACCTGCTTCTTGGCCCTCTTGCGGCTACGCCCGTCCCCATCAACGGGGAAACGGCGTGTTCGAGAATGTCATCGGTTCAAACTGCGAAACGTTTTGAGCTTGATCCTGAACATGCGCCCGCTGCTTATGCCATGCATTGGAGGAAACAATATGTATTTCCTCCGTCTTTGGCGTTGAATCCGAATCGCAGGAGTTCCCTCGCATGTCCAATCCCTTCAGTCTAGCTCTTACACTCCATCCTTCCAAGGCAGACTACACCCCCCGAGTAACATCCACCACCCTAGAATGGCATAGAAGGGTGATGGATGTCGGTACTCCCAGAATCAGCTGCGAAGGAGGATTTCTTCCAAGGCGCTGATTACCGAATCGGGCATGCCGGAGGTGACGAACAGCTCGTTGCTGAAACGGGGCGCGGTATCGAAGGTGCGCAGAGCCCCGAGCGCACGCACTCCTTGCTCACGAATCGTCTGCATCGCATGCTCTTTGGAAATGTACGGCATTTGCGCATGCAAGAGCACGTCAAGCACGTCCTGTTCGACTGAATTCTCGGCAATCTGCAGTCCGTCTGAAATCGTAACGTTCAAGCATGCAGTAGACGGCACGTCGCGCACAACGACCGACAGACTCAATGTCTGCTGATCGTATGTAATTTCTGCAGTATCGCAAGCTTTACCGTCAATTTCGATACGAACGTTCTGCATGTCTGGCTGCGCAACCCCACGGAACACAACCTCCCAGTTACGCTGTGCCGGAATGGCATCAGCACAGCCTTCCACCGGACTGACGGTGAACTGCGTGACATTGTCCGTATTCTTCCAGTCGAGGCTCATGCGCGTATCGGCAACATGAGTTTGGCCATCGCAAGACTCGGCAGATGCAGAGCCGGAAGCAGCAGAAGCCACAGAGCCGTCGTCTTCCTTGAGTGTGAACGAACCGTTCGCACCGGGGAACACCAGCACCTGCAGGGACTCCGGATTGCCAAGATCATTCACTTTATTGCCCTCGCCAAGCTGCTGCAACGGCACGATACCGCCAGCCTTGGCAAACACCGGCATACGGTCGATCGCACGCCACACTTCCAGACGGCGTCCGGACTCCCCTGCCGAAACGTAACGGCGCCCGTCGAAGAAGTCATACCATTCGCCTTGCGGCAGCCATGCTTCCGTGCTACCCAGCTGCGCGGAATCGTCATTGTCGGAAACAATTGGTGCAACCAGCAGCTCAGTACCGAAACGGAATTCATCCGGCACCTCGTACGCCTGCGGATTGTTCGGATCCGCCCAATACATCGGCTCCACCAATGGCATGCCCTCGAACGCGGCACGATAGTTCATGGTGTATAGGTATGGCAGCATCATGTGACGCAAACGAAGCGAGCTCACCATAGAATCGCGCACTTCCGCGGAAAAATTCCACGGTTCCTTACCCATGAACTGCGAATTGCTGGAATGCAGTCGGTTGATCGGACTGAACGCGCCAAGCTGGTACCAGCGGGCTTCCAAATGTTCGTTGCGGTATCCGCACATGTGACCGCCAATATCGTGACTCCACCATCCGTAGCCGATATTCGAAGCGGTGGCAGTGAAATACGGCTGGAACTGCAAGGATTCCCACGTAACAATGGTGTCTCCCGAGAAGCCGACCGGGTAGCGGTGCGAACCCGGGCCGGCATACCGCGAGAAGGTGAGCGGCCAATTCCCGTCACGCCCGGAATCCAGGTAGTGCAGATGATTGAGCACCCACAGCGGGTCGAGTCCCGGCTGACGGGTCACACCGCCCTGCTGCCAGTCGAGCCACCAGAAGTCAACGCCTTCGGCTTCCATACGATGATGCATGTCGAAGTAGGCGCTTACGAAATCCGGATTCGTCAGGTCGAATTCCACCGCCTCTTCGGTTGCGGGATCGATGCCGACACGTTTGGCCACCGCCTCATAGTCGTCTTCGAACGCGCGCACGCCGTCTCGCGGATGCACGTTCAACGTGGCTTTCAAGCCACGCTCGTGCAAGTCGCGCAAGAACGCCTCATGATCGGGAAACAGCTGCTTATCCCACGAATAGCCGGTCCAACCGGAACCGTATTTCGGATCGACATCGTCCACACGGTGCCAGTCCATGTCAATCACGGATGTGGTGAACGGAATGCCTTCGCGCTTGAACCGGTCCATGAGCTGCAGGTATTCGTCTTGCGTGTAGCGGTAGTAGCGGCTCCACCAATTACCGAGTGCGAAGCGCGGCAGCAGAGGCGTTGGTCCGGCCAGCTTGTAGAAGTCTTGCACCGCTTCGGTGTAGCGGCGGCCGTAGCCAAAGAAGTAGAAGTCGGTTTCCGCGTGATCGCGTGGCATAACCCATGCACCAAGCGGATTCGGTTTGCCGTTCACTTCATGCGCTTCCACGATCACGTTTGCGGCGGAATCGTCGAGTACCGCCCAACCGTCTCGCGAAATCACACCATCGTCCAGAGGAATTTCGCCGTTCGCCTCGTCGAGCGTGCGCGCGGTGCCTTTGAGATTATGCTTCGGCTCGTCGCCGTAATGCCACGTATTGAACTGGGTGTCGGCCACGCCCTTGACGACCACGCTCAAGCCTTCTTTGCTGAACGGCTTGCCATCGTACGTCACATACAATGCGGGGGTGTCCACAATGAGCAGTCCGTCGCGATGCGTCACCGTGAATTGCGGGTCGGCGCCAAAATCGCGGTTGACTACCATTTGCGTGAGATTGTCTTCAAATTCGCCGGAGTCTGACCATTCGAA
>ERZ1023894.255-NODE-255-length-11162-cov-10.122265_pt1 | contig 11162 bp, 10 predicted proteins | sample MGYA00380398_ERZ1023894 | MGnify/ENA primary metagenome ERZ1023894 (study PRJEB33179, sample SAMN07448994) | human gut metagenome | biome: Human-gut; feature: Human associated habitat; material: Faeces | host: Homo sapiens | place: India: Bhopal | collected...
GCACAACCACGCTCTTTGTGAGCATTTTTTATTTTCAAAAGTGTCAAACTCGGGACTATACCGTATTTTGTAACTTTTGTCAAAATTCTGTATTTTTTCATCAGATATAGATTGCCTATAAATAGCATAACCAAGCCACGTTTTACGTATTATGCCGATTAGGAATATATGCAAAAAAGACCACTCATTTCTGAGTGGTCTTTGGCAATCTTCCTATAAAGGGAGAGATTAGAATACGAATACGAACTGAGCACGTGTTTCTTCGCCCGGATCGTTGTTGCCGTCTTTAGCGCTGGAAGCGAAGGACTGCATTACCTGGAACTGAGCGTTCTTAGCGAAGGTGTAGTCAACGCCGGCCCCCCAGGATTTAACGTTATTCAAGAGGTTGCCATTTCTCCAGCTGCGAGTCGAACCAAGGAAGTTTCCTTCTTCATCAACAAATGCATCATCAGCATTGAGGTATTCGACCCAAGCATCCCAGGACTTCGGCGTAGCGAAGTTAGCCTTGTTATAGGTTAATTTGCCAATCCAAACTTCAGCATCGTCTTTTCCATCAATAGCATCTTTGTAGTTTTCATAGTTAGCGAAGGCATTCCATTTACCGAAGTTAACGCTAGCATAAGAACCCCAAACGTCAAGATTGTCAGCATCATTCTGCGGCATAATATTATTATAATATACCCCTACTGCAGAACCAGCTACGCGACCGCCGCCGAAGAAGCCTTCCAATTCACCGTAAGCAGTTTTTGAAGCTTCATTCGATACTTTATCTTCAAATTTGCCATTTTCATCTTTCCACCAAGCACCAACAGTTGTATCGCCACCGATGATGCCTTCTTTGAATTTACCATAACCAGCCGTAGCAGCGAACTTGTCATTCTGGTACTTCAACTGAGCGCCATCGAAGTTATCGCCATAGAGGAAACCATAGCCACGGTCACCGCCCATGTCGTATTCATAACGGCCAACCATCAAATCCCAGTTGTTGCCGCCGAAGTTGTAGTCAACATAAGCACGGTCTGTAAAAATATTGTCATTTTTGCTATTGCTAGCAGGCGTGTTGTCAGAGAATTTTACGTTGTTGGTGCTGATACCATAGACGACTTTCGTGCGGTCGTTGACTTGGGCATTAGCGCGAACGCGGACACGGTAAGACCAAGAAGCATCGTTTTTAACCTTGTTGTCAGTAGTCGTGCCATCATGTTTATCGGTTTTCTGATCGTCGCCGCCCTGGTTGATGTAACGGATACGAGCATCACCAGTCAGTTTTACGTTACCGACGCGGTTTTCCAGAGCGCTTACGCGAACGCCGAGGTTGTTGAGTTCGTCAGCATATTCGTCAGCCAGTTTGTTGATGAGGGCGCGCTGTTCGACAGAAGCTTTGTCCATGTGAGCCATAGCTTTGGCGACCATTTCAGCGGCTTCATAACGGGTGATGTTACGGTTGCCCTGGAAGTAAGAGCCATCAACACCCTGGATGATGCCAGCGTCAGCCAATTCTACGACGGATTTGTAAGCCCAGCTGTCGGACGGTACGTCGACGAACGGGTTAGCTGCGAATGCGCAAGTAGCGCCAACAGCCATAGTTGCTACGAGAGCTGCTAATACTTTGGATTTCATGAGAATTACCCCTTTTCCAATAAAAATAAGTTTCGTAAAGTCTTACACCGTTACGAGCGAGCGCCGAAACATATTTTTTCAAGGGTTCATTGGCGAGTTGTCCTAGTTTCCTCTCTTTTACTGCCTTGAAAAAGGTACTGTTTTTTTGCTCTTTCCGCAGGTGTTGCCTGCATCCGCACCACACCTGTTGCGATTATTATACAACTTTTTTTGGTGCTTGTCAAAACTCCATGCCTGTAAGCATGTTCTCTCATAATAAAGATTGGCTTAACAGCGCCATTTACCTTCTGTTTTTTAATCTTATTTTTTGATTCCCTAAAGCTCATTTTTGTATAAAATTTCGTAAACGTTTATTTATACATTTCCTGCTGTTTTATATGTCATTATCGTTATAAACGTTATTGACTCTCATTCTTCTATTTCCCAGCCATTGCGACCAAGACTGGCTCCATCCCTGTTTCGTCTGGTCCTGTACATACTGATAAAATAAGGACACCATTTTGTGTTTTTCATGATAATACGGTCCTTTCCAATCACCCCGCTTAGGATGGAGCACGTCATGAGGCGTGTAGTTGCCACCGATTTCATACTGGCGATAGACGATATCCCGGTAGGACACGTCGGGATTCTTTATCATATCGTACATGGCCATATAAGCCGTCGTCCGGCCGGCTCCGGCTTCGCAATGGAAATGGAGCCAGGCGTCGTCTGGCAGGGTACGGACGAAGGCCAGGAAACGGTCGATTTCGTCCGGCGTCGGCCAAAGGTGATCCGTGCTGGCCAGACGGACGTAGTGGACGCCTTTGCTTTCTGCCAATTCCTGTTCCGTCTGGACGCGTCGTACGGTCATAATCTGAGGATGAACGGGCAAATCGCCTTTCCCCTGGTCGTAGACCGTGACGTCTGTCCCCAAAGTGGCCTGCAAGCGCTGCTGTTCATCGATGAGAACCTCGGCCTGGGACTTTCCTATATTTCCCCAATCGTGACGGCCATACCAGCTGACAGCCGTGCCGTTGAAGAAGCCGTGTGACTCCTGGCGCAAGTCGACGTCATAAATAGGACCCTTGGTCTTTTTCCGCAGCTCATGGACGAGGGCGTCGAACTGGCGGGCCGAAAACTGACCGGACCCAGAAATACGCAGGTCATCCAAGCCCTTCCGGGACGGAACATAAGACGCATCGACTTCCGATGCATATTTATGTTCTACCGCATGAAAAGGCGATTGACAAGTGCGGAAATTACGAGGCAGCGAGGCATCATTTTCTGCATCGACCCGCCAGAAATGACCGCGATACGCTGCCGGTGCCAAAGCCGGCAAAGACGTGTGTACATTCGTAGAAAGCGCGATGCTATCGCCATTTCCCTGACCTTGAACAGCCATTCCCATAGCCGAAAAAACGGCCAAGATGACTGCAATTTTTTTATACCCAATCATAAAATTACCTCCTGTAGTAATTATTTATTTTCATGCATTATGTGTGTTTAGTAAAACGTGTTAGGGAATATATATAAGGGGCCTGACGGCCCCGCTGGCCGTGTATTTTTTTGCGGCCTGCACTCATTCCCATCGCCTGTATGCGATTCCGTAGGGGCTCGCACGTGGCGAGCCCGCCGTGAATCCTGGGAAGAGCAAAAAGAAAACCTCTCCCTATTGGGAGAGGCCTTCTTTCAAGGCCTCGATTTCTTCGGCCAGTCGTTTTTCTTCTTCCTCGTTGCGTTCGATGGTGATAGTGAAGGCCATGCCTTCATCGGCGCCGTCTGGCAAGAGTTCCAGTGGGAACTGGAGTTCGTGTTCATCGTCGTTGAGGATGATGTAGGCTGTCTGTTCGGTTATGCGGTCGATGCTGCCGACGAGTTCTTTTTTCATATCAATGCTCCTTTTCAATGCTGTATGACGAGCCGTCGGTGGTAATGGTGATGACGCCGTTGCGGTCAGTGCGATAGACTTCGACGTTGTATTTCTGCAAGGTCTTCAGCGTCGGTTCATGCGGGAACTTGTACTGGTTGCCGGCGGCGCAGGAAATGGTTGCCGCTTTCGGGGCTATGGCTTTAACGAAGGCGTCGGACGACGAGGTCTTGCTGCCGTGATGGCCGACTTTGAGGACGTCCGATTTGAGGTCAGCTGGTTTATAGTCCTTGAGGATCTTTTCTTCGACTTCTTTCTGGGCATCGCCAGTAAACATCATGGAGAACTGGCCATAGGTCATCTTGCAGACGATGGAATTGTCATTGGTCAGGCCGCTTTCAGAAACGCTCTGGGTATTTTCTTTAGTGAAAGGCGTGCCCGGCGACAGGACGGTAAAGGTGACGTCATCGCCCAGGGTGAAGGTATCGCCCTTTTTCAAGGTCTTATAAGCAATATTCTTGGCCTTGATGTTCTTCAGGTAATTGCGGTACATGGCCGTATTGGCACTCTGGCCATTGTCATAGATCTGCTTGATTTTGAAGTCCTTGAACAGTTCCGCCATGCCGCCCAGGTGGTCGCCGTGGGGATGAGTGATGACGATGATGTCGATATCCTTGACCTTGCGTTCTTTGAGCTGTTTGACCAAATCGGCCCGGCTGTCGACTTCGCCTGTATCGATGAGCATATTCTTGCCTTTATACTGGATGAGCGTCGCATCGGCCTGACCGACGTTGAGGACGGATATGCGCAGGTCCTTGTCAGAGGCACTCAGGGACTGGACGGCCTTGGCCCCACCAGACGAGCTGGACGACGCGCTGTTGCCACAGCCGGCCAGGACGAGCATGAAGCTCATGGCCAGGGCCAGGGCGGCGGTAAAGAGTTTTCTTTTTTTCAATTTATTTTCCTCCAATCAAGGGCTGCTGCAAAATGGGCAGGGCCAAATCTTCTTCTAAAGAAGCCAGGACGCCGGGAAGGGCATCGGCTGTTTCCATGGGCGTAAAGCCATAGGGGCCGCAGGCTTTGCGGCAGGCATCGCCGGCTGATCCGTGGAGATAGACGCCGGCACAGGCGGCACTGCACAAATCGCTCATGCCCTGATGGGCCGTCATGGCGGCAATCATGCCGGTCAGGACGTCCCCCATGCCGCCACAGGCCATGCCGGCATTGCCCGTGGAGTTGATGTAGACGTTCCCCGTCCGGGCCGAAACGATGAGCGTCGGCGCCCCTTTGAGGACGAGGTTGACTTTCCATTTCGAGGCAAAATGACGGGCTGCCGCGATGGGGTCCGCTTTGATTTCCGTCATGGACAGGCCGCTGAGGCGAGAAAATTCGGCCAAGTGCGGCGTCATGATAATCCGGCTGCCCCGCGAAGCGATGAGGGCCTTTTCTCCGGCCAGCAGGTTGAGGGCATCGGCATCGAGGACGACAGGGCAATCCACAGCGGCCAGGACTTTCAGGAGAAATTCTTTCGTCCCGGCGTCGCGGCCCATGCCGGGGCCCATGGCCAGGACGGACCAGGTCTTGCTTTCAGCAATGATTTCATCGGCATCAGCAGCAGTGAAGTGGTCGCCAGTACCGACGCCGCGGACCATGATTTCCGGCTGGGCGCCGATGCAGTATGGCGCCGTCGCACCGGGCACGCGGAGGAAGACCTTGCCAGCCCCGCTGCGGACGGCTCCATGAGCGGCCATGAGGGCGGCTCCGGCCATTTGGCTGCTGCCGGTGACGATAGCGATGGTACCGTGAGTTCCTTTATGGCTGTCCGGGCTGCGGGGCACGACGATTTCAGCGATATCCGATTCCTGCAGCAAATAAGCCGGGTCTTCTTCGAGCTGCATGAGCAGCGGACCAGGCATGCCGATGGGGTCGACTTCAACGTGGCCGGCACAAGCCCGGCCGGGATAGAGGACCAGGCCCCGTTTGAGGGCACCAAAGGTGACGGTCATATCGGCAAAGAGCGGACCGTCTTCATCGTCGTCACCGTTGCTGACAGCCCCCGTATCGGAGTTGACGCCAGTCGGCATATCGACGGCGATGACCGTGACGGCACCGGCGGCGGCAGCGGCGTTGACTTCCGCTACGATAGAGGCAATGGGCTGGCGCAGGCTGCCGTGGAAGCCCGTCCCCAACATGGCGTCGATGACGACAGAAGAGGCGAGGAGCCGTTCTTGCAGGACCTGCCAGTCAGCTTCCGACTGCGGCGCCGGCAAGAGCAGGCACGTTTCATCGTCGGCCAGCTGCTGCAGCGTATGCAAGTGCTGACGCGCTTCATCGCTATAGTCGGCTTCTTCCCCGAGGACATAGACATAGGCCCTGGCCCCGGCGGCTAAGATATGGCGGGCAATGACGAAGCCGTCGCCGCCGTTATTGCCTTTGCCGCAAAAGAGGACGACATCCTTGCCATCCCAGCCTTCCAGCCAGGCACCGGCCCGTTCGGCAACGGCATGGCCGGCATTTTCCATGAGGACAGCCGGCGCAATGGCATATATGCCATGCATAGCTATCCGATCCATATTCCGCATCTGAGCGGCAGTAGTAACTTTTTGCATAGTAATTCTCTCCTATTTTTATTGAAAAGGGCGCGTGTAATGGGGCCTGACGGCCCCGCCATCTCAGGCCGCCATGGACTCAAATGCCGTGCCGCTGCGCGGCGTCAAACTCAAAGGGACGACATCGCCTCGGGAAACCATTGGCTCGTAAAATTGCCCCATCCGGGGCCACCGTAGGGGCCGGCCTGTAAAGGCGGCCCGCTACGCGCTGAGGGCTTCCCGAAGCGTCGTTCTCAGTTTGAGTCTGTCGCGGCAACGCCGCATCTGAGTCCGAGGAAAGGCCGTGGCTCGTGGTTCTTGGTTCGTAAAATCCCGCCATTAGACAAGAATGGGCTGTGGTTAAACCTCACAGCGGCACTATCTGACAGCCAATCAACCTCTCAGTCAGCTTCGCTGACAGCTCCCCTATTAGGGGAGCCATGGCGGACTGCCATCTGCGGCCTGCGGACTGCGTTTTTTTTACCCTAACACGGTGAAGGCGATGGCGTAATCGCCGTCGTGGGCGATGGACAGGGACGGCAGCTGGCCATCCTGGCCCACGGCCTGGGCGTAATAGCCATGGAGCTGATAATACGGGGCTCCCAACGAGTCATGGCAGACTTCGACGTCCGTCCATTTTCCCTGGCGGAAACCGGTCCCCAAGGCCTTGAACAAAGCCTCTTTGGCAGCAAAGATGCCGGCCAGCGATTCGGCCCGCCAGGTACCATCGTTCCGCTGGCAATAAGCCAGTTCCTGTTCCGTAAAAAAGCGGCCCAAGGAACGGCCGTGACGGGCGGCCATGTCCGCTATACGGCTGATTTGTACGATATCGGTTCCGCAATGCATCGCGTTTCCCCTCCTTTTTGGGCCTGACGGCCCCTACGCATGCCTCTCAACCTCTCAGTCAGCTTTGCTGACAGCTCCCCTATCAGGGGAGCCATTGCGGACTGCCATCTGCGGCCTGCGAACCGCGTTTCCCCTCCTTCACCACAAAAAGGAGGCTGCCGCATTGGCGACAACCCCCTCTGTATTTCACTACCACTTCTGCATTCGGATACAAACGCCCAATCCTTCCAGGATGACCCGGAAAGTCATAAAGGATACGGTCATATCGTCATGAAGGCCGTGGGCTACTTTATAGGAAATGGTGACGGTCTGATGTTGATAGTCGTAACGGAAGCCGTGCAGATTGGTCTCAAAGGTGTATTTGGGAGCCGGAATGGCAAACTGCGGCGGCTTTTCTACTTCCAGGCCATGGGTCAGGCGTTCGAGGATGACCCGTTTGGGCAGTTCAGACTGCAACATCTCTTCTGTAAAGCTATCCAATACAGACATGTATCCCCCTCAGTCTTCGTCGAAGAAGTGCGCGTGGATAGCTTTGACGGCTTTGTCGATGACATCTTCTGCAATCAGGCAGGTGATGCTGATTTCCGAAGTGGAAATGATTTCGATATTGATGCCGTTATCGCCAAGGACACCGAACATGCCGGCAGCGATGCCCGGATGACCAGCCATGCCAGCACCGACGACAGAAACTTTAGCCATCTTATCATCGATGAGGATATCTTCGACAGGCATTTCCTTGCGCAGATTGGCAAAGACAGCTTTGGCCTGTTCCAGGTCCGTACGGGCAATGGTAAAGGTAATATCCGTTACGCCTTCGTTGGCAATGCGGACACTCTGGACGATCATGTCGACGTCGACGTGTTTTTCTGCCAATTCAGCGAAAACGCGATAAGCGAAGCCCGGTTTATTGGGAATCCCTAAAACGGTGATTTTTGCAACATTTTTATCCGAAGCGACGCCGCGGATGAGATACTGTTTGACTTCCATAGAGCAATCCTCCTGTATCATAGTTCCTTCATCTTCAGAAAAAGTCGAGCGTACATGGATGGGGACGCCGAAGCGGCTGCCCATTTCGACGGCACGGGGCTGCATGACACCGGCGCCGAGTTTCGCCATTTCCAGCATTTCGCCGTATGTAATCTGTTCGATTTTCCTTGCATTGGGAACGACACGGGGATCGGACGTGTATACGCCGTCAACGTCGGTATAGATTTCACAAACATCAGCATGGATGGCACCGGCAATGGCAACGGCTGTCGTATCGGAACCGCCGCGGCCCAGCGTCGTGATATCGCCATGGCCCGTAATGCCCTGGAAACCAGCGACGACGACGATATTGCCCTGATCCAGCGCTTTCATGATGCGGCCCGGTTTCAATGCCAGGATACGGCCTTTGTTAAAGGAATCGCTGGTCTTGATGCCGGCCTGAGCACCGGTAAAGGAAATAGCCTTCTGGCCGGCTTCCTGGAAAGCCATAGCCATGAGGGCGATGGAGACCTGTTCGCCCGTCGTCAGGAGCATATCCATTTCACGGCCGTAAGTCTTAGAGGTAATCTGCTTTGCTAATGTCACTAAATCGTCGGTAGTATCCCCCATTGCCGAAACAACGATGACGATTTTGTCTTCAGGCTTTTTGCCTTTTAAGACTCGTTGTACAATAGCCCGCATTTTGTCCGGTGTCGCAACGGAGCTGCCGCCGAACTTCTTAACGATTAATGCCAACTTAAATCCCTCGCTTTTGTTTGTTTAAGTATTCATTATCATGGTAATTCATTATTATGGTTTATTACCATCTGAAACCACTTATTGAAATGATATCATGGACAAGGGGAAATGTAAAGGGCTTGTAGGGCCTAAAGGCCCGCAGGCCGCAGTTCGCCGGTCGCAGGCCGCCGTCCGTTCATCGTAGGTCGTTCTTCGTTCATCGTGATGAAATGGCCGTTTTCAAACATAAAAAAAGGACTGTCCACGATGGCCTATGCCTTCGTGTAACAGTCCTTTTAGATTCACAAGGTGATGAGTAATCAGTAAGCCGAGTTTTGTTCTGCTTGCGCAGCAGCAATCATCTATCTAGACATACCGTTGCCAGCATGTTCAAGCGACACAACCCGGAAGATCAGCGGGCCGCTTCATCCCTCCCCTATTCGGTCTTGCTCCAGATGGGGTTTACCTAGCCGATGCATTACTGCACCGCTGGTGCGCTCTTACCGCACCGTTCCACCCTTACCACTTGCGTGGCGGTACACATTTCTGTGGCACTATCCCTAAAGTCACCTTCGCCGGCCGTTAGCCGGCATCTTGCCCTACGGAGCTCGGACTTTCCTCTAATGCAAAAGCACTAGCGATTGCTTTTCATACTCATCATTCGTATAGGATACCATATTTGATGATGAGAGTCAAGGGCCTGACGGGCCCGCAGGCCGATTCCGTTCATCGAATCAGGGGCCTGATGGCCCCGCAGGTCGCAGGCCGCCGTGAATCTCGGGCACAGCCGGCATTTATGACAGGTGATACATGGTCGTAATACAATCATGAGTCTGTCGCGGCAGAACTGCCGCATCTAAATCCGAGGAAAGAGCCGTGGCTCGTTGTTCGTGGCTCGTGGCTCGTAAAACCCCGCCATTGGACAAGAATGGGCTGTGGTTGAACCTCACAGCGGCACTATCTGACAGGAAATCAACCTCTCAGTCAGCTTCGCTGACAGCTCCCCTATCAGGGGAGCCATTGCGGACGGCGGTCTGCGAACTGCGACCGGCGCTATAAGCTCTATTCGCTTATAGCTAACGCAAGGTCCGGCGGATTTTTTCTACGGCGCCTTTGATGTCTTTTTGGCCTACGATGGCGGAAATCATGGCAAAGGAACGGAAACCTTCGTCGTAGAGGCTGCGGATGTTAGCCAGGCTGATGCCGCCGATGGTGACGACGGGCAGGTCGAATTTAAGGGCATATTCCTTGGCTTCAGGCGTTACGACTTCGTCGGCGTCTTTCTTGGACTGTGTCGGGAACATGGGACCAAAGCCGACGTAATCGGCACCGTCAGCCAGGGCCTGTTTCATTTCATCGACGGTATTGGTCGATACACCGATGAAGACGTCCGGGCCGGCGAGCTGACGGACGATCTGGGCCGGTGCATCATCCTGGCCGACGTGGATGCCGTCGGCGCCGCAGGCGATGGCCAGGTCTGTCGAGTCGTTCATGATAAAGGTCACGTCGTGGTCGTGGCAGAGCTGGGCAATGGCTTTGGCTTCTTCGTACTTGGCGCGCCATTTCTTATGTTTTTCGCGGTACTGGATAATCGTGACGCCAGCCGCGATCAATTCCTTGGCGACGTCCATATTGCTACGGCCCAGGCAGAGTTCCTCGTTGCCCATAATGGCATATACCGGGTCTTCTAATAAATGTCTTACATGTTCTTCTTTAGTCATGATACGTTTCCTTTCTATGGGAATTAATGGGGCCTGACGGCCCCGCAGTTCGCTGGTCGCCTTGGAAGGCCGTGGCTCGTGGCTCGTGGCTCGTAAAAACCCGCCATTGGACAAGAATGGGCTGTGGTTGAATTTCACAGCGGCACTATCTGACAGGAAATCAACCTCTCAGTCAGCTTCGCTGACAGCTCCCCTATCAGGGGAGCCATTGCGGCCTGCGACCTGCGAACGGCGCGCCATAAGGCGCTTTACATATAATGCAGCATGTCCTTACTGGTCGGGTCGGTTTCGCAGGTGATGTGCCATTGCTGTTCTTCGGCAGCTTGTTCCAGGCGTCGGCAGAGGTCGGCGACGACAGGCGATTCGGTGCCGAAGTGGCCGCCGTCGGCGACGACGATGCCCTGTCGGATGGCTTCCTGGGCGTCGTGGTATTTGACATCACCTGTGAGGTAAAGCTGGGCACCGGCGTCTCTCGCCAGTTTGATGAAGCCAGCTCCGCCACCTCCGAGAAGGGCGACGCGGCGGACGATGACGTCCGTATCGCCGGCATAGGACAAGGCATCGCGATGAAGGAGGCCTTTGATTTTCTTCAAGACGTCCATAGCCGGTTCCGGTGTCGGCCAGGTCCCGACGCGGCCCATCATGAAGGGATGACCGGCATTTTTCAGCGGATACAGGTCATACGCCGGTTCTTCATAGGGATGAGCGGCCAGCATGGCCTGTACGGTCTGACGGAGCTTGCTTTCGGGGACTATGGTTTCGACCCGGTCTTCGGCCGTTTTTTCGACTTGCCCGATTTCACCGATAAAGGGATGCGTCCCGTCATGGGCTGTGAAA
>ERZ1023894.261-NODE-261-length-10946-cov-10.071527_pt1 | contig 10946 bp, 6 predicted proteins | sample MGYA00380398_ERZ1023894 | MGnify/ENA primary metagenome ERZ1023894 (study PRJEB33179, sample SAMN07448994) | human gut metagenome | biome: Human-gut; feature: Human associated habitat; material: Faeces | host: Homo sapiens | place: India: Bhopal | collected...
CTACGTTCTTCGGTACTTCTGCTTAGTGGTCGAATGTCATCGTATAAACGCCACGGCCCTGCGGACTGGAACGCAAATCCGTTGCATAGCCAAACATTTCTGCCAGCGGTACGAATGCGTTGATATGTTCTGCACCGGAGCGCATTTCCATACCTTCGACACGACCACGGCGGGAGTTGAGGTCGCCGATGACGTCGCCCATGTATTCTTCAGGAACGACAACTTCGACTTTCGTGTACGGTTCGAGGAGAACCGGGTCTGCCTTGCGGGCACCTTCTTTGAAGCCCATAGAGCCAGCGATCTTGAAGGCCATTTCCGAGGAGTCGACTTCATGGTAAGAACCGTCGTATACGACGACTTTGATATCGACCATCGGGAAACCAGCCAAAACGCCTGTTTCCATTGCTTCTTTGACACCGGCTTCAACGGAGCCGATGTATTCCTTAGGAATAGCGCCGCCAACGACTTTGTTTTCAAATTCGTAGCCTTTGCCCTGTTCCTGCGGAATGAGTTCGAGCCAGCAGTCACCATACTGACCACGGCCGCCGGACTGACGCTTGAAGAAACCACGAGACTTGACATCTTTGCGGATGGTTTCGCGGTAAGCAACCTGCGGTTTGCCGACGTTGCAGTCTACTTTGAATTCACGGGACATGCGGTCGACGATGATATCCAAATGGAGTTCGCCCATACCGGAGATGATGGTCTGGCCGGTTTCAGCATCAGTCTTGACTTTGAATGTCGGGTCTTCTTCAGCCAGACGAGCCAAGGCAATGCCCATTTTTTCCTGGTCAGCTTTCGTCTTCGGTTCAACGGCTACGGAAATAACCGGATCCGGGAATTCCATCTTTTCAAGGATGATCGGGTGTTTTTCATCGCACAGTGTATCGCCTGTAGTCGTATCTTTCAGGCCGACGATGCCGCCGATATCGCCCGTGTAGGCTTCCCGGACTTCTTCACGGTGGTTAGCGTGCATCCGGAGGATACGGCCAACACGTTCTTTTTTACCTTTTGTCGAGTTGTAGACATAGGTACCGGCCTGTAACGTACCGGAGTAAACGCGGAAGAATGCCAGTTTGCCGACGAAGGGGTCAGCCATGATCTTGAATGCCAATGCGGAAAGCGGTGCATTGTCATCAGCTTCACGGGTTTCTTCTTCTTCAGTGTCGGGGTTGGTGCCTTTGACCGGAGGAATATCCAACGGGCTCGGCATGTAGTCGACGACAGCGTCGAGGAGCATCTGGATCCCTTTGTTCTTGTAAGCAGAACCGCAGAGGACCGGGAACAATTTGTTCGTGCAGACGCCTTTACGGATAGCTGCTTTCAATTCGTCGATGGTGATTTCTTCACCTTCGAGGTATTTCATCATGAGGTCTTCATCGGTATCGCAAACAGCTTCAACCATGATGTCATGATATTTCTTAGCTTCTTCTAATTCGTCTTCCGGGATGTCGACAACTTCGATTTCTTTACCGAGTGCATCGTCATAGACTTCTGCTTTCATGGTAATGAGGTCGATGATGCCGCGGAAGGTTGTTTCAGCGCCAATCGGGAGCTGAATAGCAACGGCATTCGCCTGGAGACGATCTTTCATCATATCGACAACGTTCAGGAAGTCAGCACCGGTCGTATCCATCTTGTTGACGAATGCGATACGGGGAACATGGTAATGTTCAGCCTGACGCCATACCGTTTCCGACTGCGGTTCTACGCCGCCCTTTGCGGAGAAAACAGCAACAGAGCCGTCGAGTACGCGCAGCGAGCGTTCAACTTCAACGGTGAAGTCGACGTGCCCCGGAGTATCGATGATGTTGATGCGGTATCCCTTCCAGTGAGCTGTCGTAGCAGCCGACGTGATGGTGATACCACGTTCCTGTTCCTGAGCCATCCAGTCCATGGTAGCAGCGCCGTCATGAACTTCGCCGATCTTGTGGACACGGCCGGTGTAGAACAGGATACGTTCTGTTGTCGTGGTTTTACCAGCATCGATGTGAGCCATGATGCCAATATTTCTCGTTTTTTCCAAAGAAAATTCTCTTGGCACGGTTTTTTCCACTCCTCAAAAAATAATAAATATCGTAAATTACCAACGATAATGTGCGAAAGCTTTGTTAGCTTCAGCCATTTTATGAGTATCTTCCTTTTTCTTGATAGCAGCGCCTGTGTTGTTGAAGGCGTCCATCAATTCGCCAGCGAGCTTTTCTTTCATCGTGCGTTCGCCGCGTTTACGGGCATAGCCGACAGTCCAGCGGATACCGAGGGACAGGCGACGGTCTGCACGTACTTCGACAGGAACCTGGTAGTTAGCACCACCGACGCGGCGGGCACGGACTTCCAGGACAGGCATAACGTTGTTGAGAGCCTGTTCGAATACTTCCAAAGGATCTTTATTCATTTTAGAACGGATGATGTCGAAAGCATCATAAACGATGGTTTCAGCGACACCTTTTTTGCCGTCCAACATAACTTTGTTGATGAAGCGCGTTACCAATTTGGAATGGTACACCGGATCCGGCAGCACATCACGCTTCGGCACGGGGCCTTTTCTTGGCATGTCTAATTCCTCCTCTATGCTATGTAAGTCATCTTGTTCATCTTAAAAGGCAAATCTTATTTGCCTTTCTTAGCGCCGTATTTAGAACGGGACTGCTGACGATCTGCTACGCCAGCTGTATCCAAGGCACCGCGGACGATGTGATAACGTACACCAGGAAGGTCTTTGACACGACCGCCTCTGATTAATACAACACTGTGTTCCTGTAAATTGTGACCAATGCCGGGAATATAAGCAGTTACTTCGATGGAGTTCGTCAAGCGAACACGGGCAACTTTACGCAGAGCAGAGTTAGGTTTTTTCGGGGTAGCTGTGTACACACGAGTGCAAACACCGCGTTTCTGCGGGCAGTTTTTCAAAGCCGGTGCTGTCGATTTTGTGACGGCAACCTGACGTCCTTTACGAACCAATTGGCTGATTGTTGGCATTTGGGCACCTCCTCTCCAAACAATTAGATTTATAATGTAATCATCAACGAGCAGAGCTCATGAGATGATGTTACCGAAAATTATTTTAACAAGCCGACGGCTGCAGCTTTTACCTTGATGTGGCAGGCCATGCCCAGCTCCGTCATGGTATACGCGCGGTCGACAGGGATGTGAGCGCCTTCGGCTTCTGCAATAAGCGGCGCTACGACCTGTTCATCGCAATCATTGGCGATGTACAGTTGTGTGACTTCGTTTCGTTTCATTGCTTTCAGGGTTTGCTTCGCGCCCACGGTCTTGCGGACACTGGCAGCTAGTTCCAAGCTCACGAAACCTCACTCCTTACGTCTTGCAATTTAGACGCAATACTTTCATTGCGACACTTAGATATTTTATCATCACGCTTATTATATGTCAATGAGTTTTTTGGTAAAAACTGCGTAATCAGTACATTTTTTATTACACGCGTCCTAGTGATTCGTGAGCCACGAGCCTTTCCATATATACAAAACGGGCTCGCCACGTGCGAGCCCCTACGAACGACGAACCACTAACAACAAAAAAGGGCTGTCGCACATGCGACAGCCCTTTTTTACTCTCTTAATGTCCGGCTTCCGGTGTCGTATCGGCACCTTCCGGTGCGTCTACGGGGTTGCCTTCTTCGTCTTCATAGCTGATAGACGGAACGGTCTTTACGACCTTGATCTTGCGGTAGCGGCTCATGCCCGTACCAGCCGGGATGAGTTTACCGATGATGACGTTTTCTTTGAGGCCCAGGAGCGGGTCGATCTTGCCTTTGATAGCAGCATCGGTCAGGACACGGGTCGTTTCCTGGAAGGATGCAGCCGACAGGAAGGAGTCCGTTGCCAGTGCGGCCTTGGTGATACCGAGGAGCATCGGTTGGCCGATAGCGGGCTTGCCGCCATTGCTTTCGATGCGCTTGTTCATATCTTCAAAGATGTTGACGTCGATATAATCGCCCGGCAATACATCGGCATCGCCGGCGTCTTCGATCTTCATCTTGCGCAGCATCTGGCGTACGATGACTTCGATGTGCTTATCGTTGATACCAACACCCTGGGATTTGTATACCTTCTGTACTTCGTATACGAGGTACCGCTGGGTAGCTTCGACACCCAGGATGTGCAGGATGTCGTGGGGGTTGATGGAGCCGGCCGTGATGCGGCTGCCCTTTTCGATGAAGTCGCCTTCATGTACGACGAGGTGCGAACCGAACGGGATGGTGTAGCTCCGTTCTTCACCGTCCTTGGAAGTGACATGGACGATGTTGATATCGTGATGGTCTTCTTTTTCGGTAATCGATACGGTACCGCTGATTTCCGTGACGATAGCATTGCCCTTCGGCTTACGGGCTTCAAACAATTCTTCGACACGAGGAAGACCCTGGGTGATATCGCCGGCCGTTGCGACACCGCCCGTATGGAAGGTACGCATGGTCAGCTGTGTGCCCGGTTCACCGATGGACTGAGCAGCGATGGTGCCGACCGATTCGCCGACATTGACCTTGCCGCCCGTACCGAGGTCGCGGCCATAGCACTTCGCGCAGACGCCATAACGGCTGCGGCAGGTGAGGACGCTGCGGATCCGGACTTTATCATAGTATTTTGCAATTTCTTTGGCCTGGTCTGCCATGATTTCTTCGTTGAGGGCAACGATGACTTCGCCCGTTTCCGGGTTGACCAGGGTTTCGGCAGCCGTACGGCCTTCGATGCGGTCTTCCAGCGATTCGATGACGCCGTTGCCGCTGTCTTCGACGATAGCCGTGACTTCGACGCCGCGGATGTCGTTGTTGCGGACCTTGACTTCATCGACGTCGCTGTTGAGGATGCGGTCGATGGCATCTTCTGTGAGCGGCGTGCCTTTGGCGCAGATTTCAATGCCGTTGGAATCGATGACGGCTTTTTCGACAGTCTTGCCGAGCATATTTTCCGCCATGGATTTGCGGATAGCTGCGCGGAAACCTTCTTCCGGAGCACCGAGGGAAACCGTTTCGATGACGTTGGTGTGGTTCAGGTCATCGTTGATATCCATCTGGCTGCCGCGGAGGGAGAGTTTCGGGATCTGGTGTTCGATGACCGTATCCATATCGTCGTTGGTCAGGAGATGTTCTGCCGGGAAGACGATGTCGCCGGTTTCCGGATCCGCTACATCACGGGCCAGGACGCGGCCGATGAGCTTGTCGCGCAGGAGGTTGACAGCCTGGCGGCACGAGCTGGCCAGACGGGCCCGTTCGCGGACGAGGTCGATGCCGAATACGTCGCAGTCATCTTCACGGACGATGACGTCCTGAGAGACGTCGACGAGACGACGGGTCAGATAACCCGAGTCAGCTGTACGCAGTGCCGTATCGGCCAAGCCTTTACGGGCGCCGTGAGACGAGGTGAAGTAGTCCAGTACGGACAGGCCTTCACGGAAGTTCGCTTTGATCGGCAAGTCGATGATACGGCCCGACGGGTCAGCCATCAAGCCACGCATACCGGCAACCTGACGAATCTGGTCACGGCTGCCTCGAGCGCCGGAGTCAGCCATCATGAAGATCGAGTTGAACGGGTCCATGTTATCCATCATGACATCCGTAACGTCGTTAGTGGCCTTTGTCCAGATTTCGACGCTCTTGTTATAGCGTTCGTTTTCGGTAATCAAGCCGCGCTGATACATGGCATAGGCGTTCTGGACCTTCTTGTCGGCTTCATTGAGGATATCCCATTTTTCTGCCGGGATCTGAATATCAGAAATAGCGATGGACATACCGGCCTGGCGGGCGTAATGGTAGCCGATGGCCTTGATCTTGTCCAGAAGTTCTGCCGTCTTGGTATTGCCGACGAGGTGGAAGCAGGCATCGACGAGTTTGCCGATCTGTTTCTTGCTCATGAGGACGCCCAGGCAGTTGACGTCGACATATTCTTTATCTTTCTTGAATTCAGCCACAGCGGCTTCGTCGATCTTACGCTTCGGCAAGGGGCGCGTAGCCGTGAGGTCGACACCGAATTTTTCTTTCAGCTGCGAGAAACCATAGTCGCGGATATGGCCTTCTTCGTCTTTGATCTTGACGAAGTGGGACCAGTCGATGAGGCCGTTTTCATAGGCGAAGACCGTGTCCTTCGGGTCCGTGAAGACCATGACTTTATCCGTATGGAAGAGGCGCAGTGGTTCATAGATCTGATAGTTGTAGAGCAGTTTGCCTGCCGTCGTTTCGATGAGGCCGTGGCCAGGGATGCGGACCTTGATCAGGGCTTCGATGTCGATGACTTTGGCATCGTAAGCGAGCATGACTTCATCGTAGTTGGAGAAAATCTTGCCTTCGCCCTTGGCAGCCGGTTTGACCAGGGTCAGGTAATAAGCACCGAGGACCATGTCCTGTGTCGGGACGGCGACCGGTTTGCCATCTTTCGGAGCCAGGATGTTATGAGACGAAAGCATGAGCGTCCGCGCTTCGGACTGGGCTTCTACGGAAAGAGGCAGATGGCAGGCCATCTGGTCACCGTCAAAGTCGGCGTTGAATGCCGTGCAAACCAGCGGATGCAGTTTGATGGCGCGGCCTTCCCAGAGGATCGGTTCGAAAGCCTGGATACCCAGACGATGCAGTGTCGGGGCGCGGTTCAAGAGGACAGGATGTTCCTTGATGACGTCTTCCAGGACGTCCCAGACTTCACTGTTGACGCGTTCGACTTTCTTCTTAGCGTTCTTGATATTGGTAGCAATGCCTTTTTCGACAAGTTTCTTCATGACGAAAGGCTTGAAGAGTTCCAGGGCCATTTCTTTCGGCAGGCCGCACTGGTGCATCTTCATTTCCGGACCGACGACGATAACCGAACGGCCAGAGTAGTCGACACGTTTACCGAGCAAGTTCTGGCGGAAACGGCCCTGTTTCCCTTTCAGCATATCCGACAGGGATTTCAGGGGACGGTTGCCCGGGCCCGTGACCGGACGGCCGCGGCGGCCGTTATCGATGAGGGCATCGACGGCTTCCTGGAGCATACGTTTTTCGTTGCGGACGATGATGTCCGGTGCGCCCAGTTCCAAGAGGCGGCTCAGGCGGTTGTTACGGTTGATGACCCGGCGATAGAGATCGTTCAGGTCAGACGTAGCGAAGCGGCCGCCGTCGAGCTGTACCATCGGGCGCAGTTCCGGCGGGATGACCGGGATGACATCCATAATCATCCATTCCGGTTTGTTGCCGGAGTGGCGGAAGGCTTCGACGACTTCCAGCCGGCGGATAGCGCGGACGCGGCGCTGGCCCGACGAATCGCGGAGTTCATCGCGGAGCTGTTTGTCCAGCTGGTCCAGGTCCAGGCCCTGCAGCAGTTCCTTGACAGCTGCAGCGCCCATGCCGACGCGGAATTTATCGCCGTACATATCCAGATACTGACGATATTCCGTTTCCGTCATCAGCTGCTGCTTGGTAAGCGGCGTATCGCCCGGATCGAGGACGATGTACGAGGCGAAGTATAAGACTTTTTCCAGCGAACGGGGAGAAATATCGAGGATCAGGCCCATCCGGCTGGGGATGCCTTTAAAATACCAAATATGAGATACCGGTGTAGCCAGTTTAATATGGCCCATCCGTTCACGACGGACTTTGGCGCGCGTGACTTCGACGCCGCAGCGGTCGCAGACGACACCTTTATACCGGATACGTTTGTATTTGCCGCAGTGACATTCCCAGTCCTTTGTCGGCCCAAAAATGCGTTCGCAGAACAACCCATCCCGTTCCGGTTTCAATGTACGGTAATTGATCGTTTCTGGTTTCTTGACTTCCCCGTGGGACCATTCGAGGATCTTTTCCGGTGAAGCAAGACCGATCCGCATGGAATCGAATTCATTCACATCAAGCACTAATACCGCTCCCTTCTATCGACTCGTTATTCATCATCGTCAGCCTGTTCAGCTTCGGCGACGGCATCGAGGCTCATGGCACTCATGATGTCATCTTCGCCGCCGTTGGCGACGGGTTCCTGTTCTTCGCCTTCTTCTCCTTCGGCAGGAGTGTCTTCAGCCGGTGCAGCCGGTGTTTCCGGACCATTTTCACCTTCCATGACGCGGCGGAGTTCATCAGTCTGTTCCGGTTCCGTTTCATCGTCGAGTTCCTTGATGACGACTTCTTCGCCGTCTTCGTTCAGGATCTGGACGTCGAGGCCGATGGCCTGGAGTTCTTTGAGGAGGACCTTGAACGATTCCGGTACGCCCGGTTCAGGAATATTTTCACCTTTGACGATCTTTTCGTAAGCCTTGACACGGCCGACGACATCGTCAGACTTAACAGTCAGCATTTCCTGGAGGGTATAGGCTGCGCCATACGCTTCCAGAGCCCAGACTTCCATTTCGCCGAAACGCTGGCCGCCGAACTGGGCTTTACCACCGAGCGGCTGCTGCGTGACCAGGGAGTACGGGCCTGTCGAACGAGCATGGATCTTGTCGTCGACGAGGTGATGCAGTTTGAGGAAGTACGTGTAACCGACAGTGACGCGGCGGTCCATCGGTTCCCCTGTACGGCCATCATAGAGGACGGATTTGCCGTCTTCCGGCAGGCCGGCGATCTTCAGGGCTTCAAAGACGTCTTCGGCCTGAGCGCCGTCGAAGACCGGTGTTGCGATATGGACACCGGCGACGTCCGGTTTGGGCATGCCGTATTTATCGAAATCATAGCCGGCAGCGCGGAGTTTTTCTTCCAGGCCCGGATCCATTTCCTTGATCTGTTTGCCCAGTTCGTGGACAGCCCAGCCAAGGTGGGTTTCCAAAATCTGACCGATATTCATACGAGACGGTACGCCCAAGGGGTTCAGGACGATCTGGACCGGCGTGCCATCGGGCAGAAAAGGCATATCTTCCTGGCGCATGACGCGGGAAACGACACCTTTGTTGCCGTGACGGCCAGCCATCTTGTCGCCTTCGTGGATCTTACGTTTCTGGGCGATGTAGACGCGGACCAGGTGGTTTACGCCAGGCGGCAGTTCGTCGTTATTTTCACGGGAGAAGATGCGGACGTTGACGACTTTCCCCGATTCACCATGAGGTACGCGCAGCGACGTATCGCGGACTTCGCGTTCCTTGTCGCCGAAGATGGCGCGCAGCAGGCGTTCTTCCGGTGTCAGTTCCGTTTCGCCTTTCGGCGTGACTTTGCCGACCAGGACGTCGCCCGGGAAGACGTCGGCACCGATCATGATGATGCCGTTTTCGTCGAGGTTCTTCGTGCTTTCTTCACTGACGTTGGGGATTTCACGGGTAATTTCTTCCGAACCCAGTTTCGTGTCGCGGGCATCACATTCGTATTCTTCGATGTGGATGGATGTGTAGAGGTCGTTCTTCGGGAGTTCTTCACTGAGGAGAACGGCGTCTTCGTAGTTATAGCCTTCCCAAGGCATGTAGGCTACGAGGATGTTGTAACCAAGAGCTAATTCGCCGCCGTCCGTAGCCATGCCGTCAGCCAGGGGCTGACCTTCCGTGACCCTTTCGTTCTTATAGACCAACGGGTGCTGGTTGATGCAGGTACTCTGGTTGGAGCGGACGAATTTGATGAGTTTATATGTATCGACAGAACCAGAATCCGTGCGGACCTGGATGGTGTCGCCAGTAACGCGGGATACGACGCCGCTGTGTTTTGCCAGGACGCAGACGCCGGAGTCACAAGCCGTCTTGTATTCCATGCCGGTACCGACGAGCGGAGCCTGTGTGCGCAGCAAAGGTACTGCCTGGCGCTGCATGTTCGCACCCATGAGGGCACGGTTGGCATCGTCGTTTTCCAGGAAGGGGATCATGGATGTACCGACGGAAACGACTTCCTTAGGCGATACGTCCATGAAGTCGACGCGGTCAGCCCGGAATTCACGGGTATCTTCACCGTGACGGCAGGCAACGCGTTCGTGGACGAAATGGCCATCTTCGGTCAACGGTTCGTTGGCCTGGGCGATGACGTACTGTTCTTCTTCATCAGCCGTGATGTAGTGGACATCTTCCGTAACGACGACCGTTTCTTTATCGACGCGGCGGTACGGGGCTTCGATGAAGCCGAATTCGTTGACTTTACCGAAGCAGGCCAGGGACGAAATCAAGCCGATGTTCGGGCCTTCAGGCGTTTCTACCGGGCACATGCGGCCGTAGTGGGAATGATGGACGTCGCGGACTTCGAACCCTGCGCGTTCACGGGACAGACCGCCAGGGCCGAGGGCGCTCAGACGGCGTTTGTGCGTGATTTCTGCCAGCGGGTTTGTCTGGTCCATGAACTGGGACAGCTGGCTGGAACCAAAGAATTCTTTGATAGCAGCGACGACAGGACGGATGTTGATCAAGACCTGAGGCGTAATGCTTTCGGCATCCTGGATGGTCATGCGTTCGCGGACGACGCGTTCCATACGGGTCAGGCCGATGCGGAACTGGTTCTGCAGGAGTTCGCCGACGCAGCGCAGGCGGCGGTTGCCCAGATGGTCGATGTCATCGACAGTTCCGAAGCCGTCCATGAGGTTGAGAAGATAGCTGATGTGGGCGATGATGTCTTCGCGGGTAATCGTGCGGTGGTCATACGGAAGGTCGCTGTTGTTGCAGATGATCTTGTAGACCGAGCCGTCCGTTTTTTCGACGAAGGCTTCGACGAGGCCGCCGCCGTCACCGGCGGGCGCACCGTCGGCGATTTCGCGATGGAAGACGCCGCTTTCGCGGATCCTTTCAACTTCAGCCGAGCCGATTTCCGTATGGGCATCGACGATGACTTCCCCTGTTTCCGGGTTGACGATCGGTTCGTGCAAGGTCAGGCCAAAGAGGCGGCGTTCCCAGCCGAGTTTCTTGCCGGCTTTGTAACGGCCAACGCGGGCCATATCATAACGGCGCGGGTCGAAGAAGAGGCCTTCAAAGAGATTGCGGGCACTTTCAACGGTCGGCGGTTCACCGGGGCGGAGTTTCTTATAGATTTCACCGAGGGCTTAGTCCTGATTATCCGTCGTATCTTTTTCAAA
>ERZ1023894.264-NODE-264-length-10922-cov-36.890494_pt1 | contig 10922 bp, 11 predicted proteins | sample MGYA00380398_ERZ1023894 | MGnify/ENA primary metagenome ERZ1023894 (study PRJEB33179, sample SAMN07448994) | human gut metagenome | biome: Human-gut; feature: Human associated habitat; material: Faeces | host: Homo sapiens | place: India: Bhopal | collected...
TGATACTGTAAAGCGTTGGTGCGCTGTGGTGCTAACGTGGTGCAGTGGTGTAGATGGGCTATAACCATTATAGTTCGATGATACAATATTGACAATAGATAAACGATATGTTATAGTTAGTATACAAATAAAGAAAGGAAGTGTTAAATATGGATTTTATCACTATTGTACAAAACGTAGGATTTCCGATTGGGTGTGTTGCATTTTTGGCTGTGTATGTTAAAGACTTAACAAAGTCACACAGAGAAGAAGTAAACCAACTCACGGAAAAATTAGGTGAACAAACGTTGAACATCCAAAAGCTGGTTGACAAGATTGACGAATTATTGAGAGGTGGAAAGAATGAGAACGAGTGAAAAAGGAATCAATTTAATTATCGACTTTGAGGGATTTTGTGGTAAAGCAACAAAGGCAGTATCTACAGAAAAGTATTATACAATCGGCTACGGTCATTACGGTAAAGACGTTAATGAAAACGACACAATCACAAAGACAGACGCTATTGAGTTATTGAAAAAGGATATTAAAAAGTTTGAGATAAAAGTAATGAAATATAACAAAGTGTATGGCTTTACACAAAATGAGTTTGACGCTCTTGTGTCATTTGCCTACAATGTAGGAAACATTGACCAGCTGACAGCAAGGGGAACACGAACTAGAAAAGAAATCGCTGACGCAATGTTACGATATATTAAGTCTGGTGGAACAGTCTTAAATGGTTTGAGAAAACGGAGAGTAAGAGAAAGAGAACTGTTCTTGAACAATTCAATTCCAAAATGTTCGACATCGAACTTTTATCCAAAGTATATAGGCGCGTCTAAAGATTTGAATACAGTATTTTCAGCAATCGGAGTACCAGCCAATCTGAATGGTTCGTGGGAAAAAAGAAAAGCAATCGCCACAAAAAACGGTATTTATGATTATGTCGGTAGTCTTACAGATAACATCAAGTTATTAGCTTTAGCAAAATCTGGAAAACTTAAAAAATAGGGGCATTAAGCCCCTATTTTAGTTTACGAAAAAACCACCACTTAAAAGTCTTACCAATTCTTCTTTTTCTGATTCCGTCGCGCGTATTCCAGAAAGGTCTATATGTTCATCACATATCGTATATCCTTTTAATGTATTTATAGTTTTTGTGAGATAACACTTTTTACCTCTTGTGTGATTAAATGATTTTAATGTCTGATAGGTAGGTCTGTCTAAAATAACGTAACATGTCCTATTAGTGCTTGCAACACACATGGGATTAGGTGACGAGGTACTCGCGTAATGATATTGTGATTCTGCGCTATTGATAAGGGATGTTACTGCTCCAACTATGTTTCCGCTTGCAACACTAGAAGCAATTCCTATACCACTAGATATATATCCGGCTTCCACTTGTGCTCTGTTGCTTGCAGTAATAGGAATATCTATTCCCATGTTTCCATTAAACTCATACAACTTTACATTGTTAGATTTTATCTGACATAGACAACCACCAGTAATAATATCGACAGTATAAGAAATTGATAAAGTTTTACTCATTACTAAATTAGTATCCAATTCTTTAAAACCAACATACGGCAGATATATTATTACATTAGTGTATGGGGCATAGTCCAGAAAGTTGTGATATTTTTCTGTTATTGTTATGCTACCGATGTTTTGTTTAGCAAAATTATTACTAACTTTATCTCCATTTACTCCGGTGTCTACATTTCCTAGAATTATTTTTTGCGTACTTCCATCTAAAGATAAAGGTATACTTTTACAAGATATTATATTTTCTATGGGGTTGTTACATATCAAAGAAAAGTTATCAAAAATGTTTGAACCCCATAAAAATCGACCTAACTGTTGCAATCTATCTTTTGTCATTTTGAAAGTCGTTGTAAGTACACCAATTCCAGATGATACATCGCTTGTATCATTATCATTTTCATCATTGTCTTTATCATCTGAATATCCATTATCATCATCGTCTGTAACAATTTTACTACCGTCCTCGCCATCTTTTACTGTAAATGTGGAACCGTCACCGGTTGTCACTTTACTATAAAGTCCATTTTCATCTTTTTCCAAAAATCCTATATCCCCATACATATGACCATTTTTTTGATTTTTAAATAACTCACAATACATAATTGATGAATAATCGGTAGGTAATACAGTAGGGGTGGAATAGTATTCCAGTTGAACGGCAATATATACAGTTGCTAAAGTTGCTAAAGGTGATACTATATTTGCCACTTCTCCCCAAACCGCGTTATTTATTTGAGCGTAGTTTGTGTTAAAATGACTAGGACTATAATCTACTAACTGCCATTTATGTATAGATATTTTACCGCTTATATCATCGAATCCGCCATATCCAATTCTTACCCTTGCAATATCATTTTCTGATATTGACGCACAATTCCACTTTAACTTGTAAAGTGGACTTTTTGTTCCGTCTACTGCCAAAATCCAATCGGTATTTAATTCTTTTAATGCCCCGCTATCATCCCCTGTTTCCAGATATTTTTGTAGCGACGCGTCATTATCAAATATGGGAATACCAGATACGTGTATATCCGTTGTATTATACGATATTCCATAACCCTCGCCCGTATCTATAGCGTTAAATGGTGTAAAACTAGGATATACGTTTAGAAACTCATTGAGAGTATGTGTTGCTAAAATATCACCTTTGTTATTATATTTTTTTGTTACAACATCATAATGTAAGTTTTCAGTTTTCACGCTATCGTTTAGCGGTTTTGCATAAATATAGTATTTATCTTCTTCTGTATTTAATTTAATTGCAAGCCCATAGTTATTATTATGTATAGATGTATTTCCTATCCAATCATAGCCGGATTCTAATTCCGTCCATTTTCCATCTGTTCCCCATTGTACTACACCGCCATGTGAATAAGCCATAATTATAACCCTCCATTATTTACAGTCAAATAATAATTTGTTGCATTTTCACCAATGACACCAATATTTTTCTTTTCTCTTATCCGTTTCACCCTTGTCATGACTTCTTCATCAACAAAATAAGGATTATTCAAATTTTCTTGTCGAATAATTAAACAGCTTAAACCTTTTATGTCATTTGCAAAACTGCTCAAAACATCAACGTGTAACGAAACACTTATCATATCTCCATTCATTTCTGTAATGTCATTTACAAAATAATAACGCTGGTACTCTTTTATAAAAGCATAATTAAATTGTCTTATGTGAGAATCAGAAAGTTTTTTCATTATCAAAACTGGATTAACAATACTGCTACCAGATTTCAACCTCACTTCTCTTGTTGTTATTTCATTGCTTGTCTTAACTAAATAACGTTTATCAGTTCTAGTGGTTAAAACGCTCAAATGTAAAACGTCACTCATATTATCACTCTCCTTAATGTTCGACATCGAACTTTAATATATACAAATTGCTATCAATTTTATAATATCATGTGCTACAATCCCTACAAAATTAAAAAGTGCAACTTCTCTTTCAGATTCTAACATTTGTTGACTTGTAGTAACACCTATATTTCCGTGGGTACGGTTTTCATGTTTGTATGTTGTTTCTTCTTTTCCGGTTACGGTGTCTGTGTGTGCTTGTTGTTGTTGTTGGGAAGTTGCTGTCTGTGTGTTTGTCTTTTCTCCAATGTTTTCTACAACGGTTGTCGTTTTATTATCGGTTTTTGTAGGCACATTAACTGTGCTATTTGTTTCATCAATTCTATCTAATAATTCATTTACGTGAGAATAATTATCAAAAGAATCAGTTGTTTTTTCTTGATTATAATAAGTTTCAGAGTCATAAGGTGCGACGTTACGTTCAGAAACTTTTTTTCCACTGTCTGTGCTTCTTTCTTTTCCTGACTTTGTTAATTTATCCTTTATAACAGTTGTTGTCTCTCCGTACTCCATTTTTTCTGTGGTTGTATTATCATTTTTTTGAGCCCCATCCGCACTACTAGAGGTTGTACTAGATGTTGTGCCTTGCACCCCATAATCGGTACTTCCTGTGGTATCTTTTATAGTGCTGTCTGTGATTGATTCAATTCTATCATAATTTTCTATTGGTTCATATTTAAGTAAAGTGGAATTGTACAAACGTTCATATGTATATTTCTTTACTTTGTATAAATTTACAACCATTTTCTGAATTATAGTAACATCTTTTTCCATTGCGTTTTCTACGGTAGGACGAACTTGTAATTCTCCGTGATTAAAATTTATCCATTCAGCAAGCATACCTTGGAAATCGCCACCGTTTAACGGCTCATAACCATTTTGTGCAAAATCAGAATTTGAAAAAGGAAGTACACTATTTTCCATTATATATTGACTAATTGTTAGCATTATCGTTTACCTCTTTTCTTTCTATTATTTTAAATTCTGGAGATAATTTTACAGAAATGTTTCTACCAAAAATACGATTTATTTCGACACAAGCATTTTGTCTTTGCTTTAACATATCATTTATATTTAACAACAACATCTGCTCATCATTTTCTACTTCTGATTCAATCATTCTTTCTTTTTTATCGCGGTTATAACGTACCCCGATTTCGTTGTAAAACATCCGCAATAGTTCGTTTCGTGCGTCTATACAATCCATTACACCCAATGTTCCACTGGACGTTAATGCTAAGTTATCAATTCCCCCATTTCCTTTTTTTAACAATCCATCATCCAATATAGCATCAATATCACCGTTATAAAATTTATCAAACATCGCCCTATAACTTTCTGCGGTGCTTTGTGAATCTGTAGATATAATATTTTTGATTCTTAAATTTACAAGAGACATTTTTAGCGATACATCGGTATGCGCAAGTAAATTTGCGTAACGTTTAATCATTGGATATAAAGGATTGCGCAATGCAGTATTATTTATAATAACACATTCTTCTCCTATCTTTTTAGTACCGCCGTTAGCAGTTGCCGCGGCATATGTAAAATCTTTGAATTCATCCCAATATTCTGTCGGCACACTCATTCCACCAACAGACACCATTTCCCCAACGTTCATATCGTTTACATAACCACAATAACCAAACAATAATAAACGCATTTCAATTTCTTTTTGTGGAAATGGTAAGTTGCCACTCCATTCAAAAATTCTTACAGCCTTTTCAAATAACATATTTGTCCAATAAGAAATTGATAATGGAAGTTGCATTTCTTCTTTTTCTTCTTTTTTTATGCTTTTCAGATTGTCACAATAAGTAGATAAAAACATATAGACACCTCTCTCTTTAATATGTTCGATGTCGGACATTATAGCCCGACATCGATTAAATTTTTTAGGTTTCTGCGATATAGAACACAATGCCGTTTTCAGACATGTCGTTAAAATATCCGTATGTTGCTTTGTTGTAGTAGTTGGTATACTCGTCATGATTGTTACGCTCTGTAGTGCCATTTCTTTTTGTAATTGTTACTCCCATTGCATCACGGTCATACATTACAGCAATAACACCCGTTTGCTCAATTGTGGTAGTATCATCAAGTTTAATATTGATTTTCGAAGTATCTTCAAAACCATAGCTTGTTCCTGTTCCTTGCCAGTATGGTAATGTGCTATATGTATTAGCAATTTTTACCATTTCATTATGATATGTGTCAGATTCCAGATAAGACACAAGTGCGCTATCAAAATCTTGTAAAACATTTACGACAAGATCGGCTGTTGGGGTATGTCGTTTGTACCCCTCATCATTGAACAAAATACTCATGCGTTTCATACGAGAAGCCCACAAATTGATCTGCTGACTTGCCCATTTTAAAAATCCAATATCGCGGAGACAGCTAGCGACTGTCAAACTTGCACTTGTTAAAGTGTTGTATTCTGTCAATAAGTTATGTTTTCCACATGGTTTAGCTGTGTGTAACTTATTAGCAATAAAAGTTGCACGAGTAAGGTTTTTATTATTTTCTAGCGCTACTTCCATATAACTATCCATTGTAACAAAAATAGCATCAATAAGAGTTGCTACTCCCTGTGCAGAAGTAAAAGCGGTTTTAAACATGAAATCAGGAATTGTAACATCAATTTCCCATGTAACCATTTTTTCAAACAATTTTTGTTTAATTGTAGGCTTAATGACTGGGGCAAAAACTGGTGTATAAGATTCGCTACCGATTTCCCATGCATTGTTTTCTTTTGCTTCTGGTAAATCAACATAGATTTTCTGAACGATACATCCATACTCAAAAGGTTCTTTTACAAGCCCATCGTCTCCGCTAGCATTGTATCTACGAATTGAGAAAATAGTTCTACCAATTCTATCTACAAGGGATTTTGCGAACTTGTCAGTGTTTGTGTCGGATGATAAAATTTTATCTCCTAACGCAACAAGAGTGGACGTGTCTGTTACTGTAATTGTACTTTCTCCGAATGTCTGTTTTGCCACCTCATTTACTAAGGCATAAATCTGGTTTACTGTACTCATATTATTTTTCCTCACTTTCCGGTTCTTCTGAACCATCATCTTTTTTATCAGCATTGTCATTTATTGACATTGTGATCTTTTTGTCAAATGCGTCTTTAAACGTTTCTAAAGTTTTAGTTGTGTTCGATGTCGAATTTTCCACAATTTCTTTCATTGTATTTGCCATATTTTCTATAGCTTTAATTGTAGCTTCATTGTTTTCCGATAACTTATCACTATTATCGTTTTCTGTTGGTGGTACTAATGCGTCGATACTTCTCATTTTAATATACTCCTTTTTCTTTTTTTATTTGTGTAAACTCTGTGCCACATAAATTGTCACTAAATGTTATTTTTTTATTTTTTATCATATCCATTATCATACTATCATATTTCAATAAGTCTGTCAAGTTGTAGGTAGCTAACGGATTAGATGTGAAATCATCTGTGACAATTCTTTTACAGTTTTTGGGTATGTTTTTAGTTGCAGGATAAACATACAATAAAGTTTCTTTTGTTTCTTTGTGCCGTATCAAATTTATCATAAATTTAAAACTTGTGTATTTATAGTATATTTGATATATTATATCATAATGCTCAAATTTTTCCGGTAAATGTGGGTACGTGCCAGTTTCCCACACTCCTGTTGTTATCATTTCAGATTTTTTTCCGAAAAACATTTTTGAATTACTTCCTGTGTTTTCGCAATACTCAACCGCTATTGTGACCACAATAGGCTCACCAGTTTTTTCGTCATACTGGTTTGTAAACTGACGATACAATTCTATTGTTCCCTGTTTTTGTGTTTTTATGTGGGTAAGTTGCCACTCCTCAAAATAAGGACATAATCGGGAAATTGTATTACCTATCAAAAATACTCTAACGTAGTCACGTCTAGCAATAGTGGATATAATATCCATAAGGCTTCTTACCTCGTTAGCAATATAACCACTGTCGGTTATGAATTCCTCAAAAATGATATTTCCAATTTTGGGAAAAGCCAGCGACTTGTAATGTGTAGCAGAAGTCAACGAAAAAGCAGAACCTATCTTTTTTCTATCAAGAATTTTTTCTTCTTCCTCATGAATTAAATAAATATCACCGCGATAAACTCGTATACTTTCGAACATACCGTTTGTAATTTCCATAATAGGCATATCGGAAAAATATGCTTCCACATCCCTTGTTTTTATTTCATCGCGCCACCTCCTTAAATATGCTAATTGACAACGTTCTTTAGGTTGTTTAGTTCGTATATCTTTTTCGTAGTATGCTTCCCATAAAGCAACATACTTTGTAGCATAACTTTTACCATTAGAACGTTCTCCCAACAACATATTATACATAGCTTTTTTTGATAACAAATTATCTATATTATAATATCTCTGTTTCTCTTTCAAATATACTTGTCACCCCTCTCTTATTTTGAACCATTGTCAAAATTGACTCATAATCGTCAGTAATTCCCAAACTGTATGTTGTAGGCTGTGCACATATACCATGTTGATAATTGCTGTAAAATTCATCGTACTGTCCTTTATTCCACACAATAGGTGTCATATCGTCTATATACGTCATTAAAAGTTTTTGAGCGTGTTCGACATCGAACACAGTTCCATCTTTAAAATCGTCAATGTCGTGTAACTGTGATACTGCGTTTTTTCTTACACCAGATACTGTCATATGTAACTTATTATCCTTATCCACATAACAATATTTTTTAGCACCTAACGTTTTAAACTTTTTATATTGACCATCATCGTCAAATATTCCAAGCCTGTGTGGTATTCCTTTTTTATCTTTCGGAATAAATGTGTCACGTGGAATACTTAACATATCGGCTCTCATATTTTCACGTTCCGCTATTTTTTCATTATATTCGTTAAAAAAATTAGAATCGCAATCAATATATTTTATACTGTCAGTATCGCAGTAAACAACATTATAATCTAACGCAAGAATACCTCGCCACAAATTGCGTCTTGCGTATGCAGTAACCCATACGCCGAATTGAAATGCTCCGAAAGTTTTTGAAAGTTTCTTTTTTTCGCTTGCGATTTTTGTATAAAAGCTATTTTCATTTAATAACTCTTTTTTCCACCTATCTTCTTCAAACTCTATTGTATCGGTTATGTTTTTAGTAACCATCATTCCATACATCGAGTTTATATATTGTTTACTTTTCATATATAACGGCTCTTGTTCTTCGATACCCTTTAATGTGGTTTTATTTCCGTATAGTAGCAGTATATACTTTACAAAAGTAGGTGAAAGATAATCATTGCTCGATACCCTAAAATCTATTATATTAAGATTTTCAAAATCGTAGCATAATTGAAACATTTCATAATCAATATTTGTCAGTGATAACTGTACAAAATCAGCCTTTAAAACTCTACCATTGTCCAATGAATAACCTTTTATTTTCGCACATTTTGAAAAAGACAACCAAGTGTTCCAACGTTTTGATCTCAAATGTTCGACATCGAACGTTATTATGTAACTGTAATTATCATTATTGAAATAATCGTCACAAGGTATTGTTTCTTCAAAATACGTCATAGGATATTTTTCCAAGCACATTACTGTAGGATAACTCGACGCTATATCTTTACTGCGAATTTTTTCTAAAACTATATTAGTATGTATTGCATTACTATGTGTATAACCGCCCATAAAGCAATCACACAATAACGAATAATCTTCTATTGTTTCCGGTATAAGTTTTAGACAACGTTTTCTGTATTTGTATTCACTAGTTACGTTCATGCGGTCAATTACTTCTTTTCGCACTTCTCCAGTTTGGGTAAACGGTATATCAATTATATGACCGTATTTTTCTTTGTATTGCAACAACCCATAATACATAACCAATACATCGTTAAAACAATAAGCTAACTCTGTATCATTAAGTATTGTTTTTGGTGTCCTCAAAACGGTATAATCGAGATCACCTACCAATTTTTTTACTTTTAATTTTCGTTGTTCAGCCCACACCGCTAGACTCATGTTGGTAAGAAAATAACTGCACCGGAATTGATATGTACTCCATTCTGCGAACAAAGGTTTTCGTGCCTGTCTAGCAAAAACATAGTCAAATTGTAATACGTTTATCAAGAATTGAAATTCAAATGAAAAATTATGTATATATACTATTTTTTTGTGTGGTTCATAATATTCCAATTCTTGTAAAAAATCTTTGAAATCTTCTAGCGTTCTTCCCCAAAAAACGTTATCATTTATGGAAAACTGCCATACATAACAGATAGCAAATTTCTTGCAATCTTCATAATATTTTTTACTTTTTCCCAAGTACGGTTCAAGTGTATCGCTATCCTTATGTAAAAATCCACTAGAAGTCTCAATGTCAAAACACATAATATCATCATTGACTATATCGGCTCTATTTTTCTTTTTAAAGTAATAACTTTGAAACTCAATTTCTGATAATGGCGAATCTCTAATATTGTACATATGCAACTACAACCTTGTTAAAATATCGGATACAAAATCTCTGAAATTTACATTATTTCTTTCTTCTGTATTGAGTTTATTCCATTGTGATATTACAACATCAACGCTCTTTCTAAAGTTGGGCTTATCTTCTTTAGCAATGTCAGACCATGCTGAAAAAATATCCTCTAAAGAATATGGATTTTCGGTAAAACGTTCTACACGTTCAGCAGTCGCTACAGCCCGATCTGAATCCTCATAAAACAATTCTTTTATCTTTCCCCATGACGGAGAAGAAAAAACAGAATCCCAAAAAACAGCCTGTGACTGACTCATATTTTTTGTAAATGTCTGAAAACCTTTGTTTTGTAAAGATTTTTTAAAACCTGTTATTGTACTATAACTAGAACGTTGATAAGTTTTTGCAATATCTAATATTTGCTTTTTCTTTTCTTCTGTCAATCCGGCAACTTTAAACGTTGGAACACCAATAGACTCAAAACCATAAACCATATCCAGTTGGTGTTTTATTAACTGGATAGAGTCGTGTTCTTCCCCTAAATAAGCGGTCATACGTTTCAACCGCTTATTCATATTCGCAAAAAGCTGACGGGGATTTTCGGAAATTATGTTCTTTTCATCAACCATGCTACATTACTTCTACTGTGGTAACATTCTTCTTGTCCTTTGTTTTTGATTCTGCAAGTTTCACCTTAACTCCACCGGATTCGGCTAAGTCATGGTTTAACATTCCTAAGTCTCCGTTATATTCTTCTAACCACATATTAACAATCTTTGTTAATACGGTGCCACCACAGTAGAACTTTGCATTATCCTCTGAAAACGTGAATACCGGATATGTTGCAGTTGATGTCTTAATTACATCTACCGCGTTAATAGTAATGCCATCAGAAAAATTTTTAATAACATCTTCTGTACTAATCTTTTCCCGGTTCTCCATTAACTCTGATAATGTTGTTGCTTTTCTTGCTAAGTCTCTAAAGTTTTTCATATTATTTCTCCATTCTCCCCGATATGCCGTTAGGTCAGCAAT
>ERZ1023894.266-NODE-266-length-10889-cov-9.002677_pt1 | contig 10889 bp, 8 predicted proteins | sample MGYA00380398_ERZ1023894 | MGnify/ENA primary metagenome ERZ1023894 (study PRJEB33179, sample SAMN07448994) | human gut metagenome | biome: Human-gut; feature: Human associated habitat; material: Faeces | host: Homo sapiens | place: India: Bhopal | collected...
CTTGCCGCCGAACGGCATGAGTACGGTACCCGCACCGATAGTGGAATCGAAACGCTCGGAAAGACCCTTATTGGAAGCCACCTTCAGATCGGTGAGCATGGCATGCATACGGTCAGACAGGGAACCGGAAACCCACGGAGTGGTGTAGGACTGCTGCGCTTCGACGTGGGCCACTTGATGCTTCGGGGCACCGTTGGAAGCGAGGAATTCACGAGACAGATCAACGATCGCGTCGCCGTTCCACACCATAGTCATGCGCGGATCTTCGGTTACGGTCGCGATGACTTCAGCCTCGAGATTCTCTTCCTTGGCGTAGCCGAGGAACTCGTCCACATCCTCGGCGGCCACGTCCACGGCCATGCGCTCCTGGGATTCGGAAATCGCCAGCTCGGTGCCGTCCAGGCCCTCGTACTTCTTCGACACCTTGTTGAGGTCCACGTACAGGCCGTCGGCCAGCTCGCCGACCGCCACGGATACGCCACCAGCGCCGAAATCGTTGCAGCGCTTGATCAGACGGCACGCGTCACCGCGGCGGAACAGACGCTGCAGTTTACGCTCGACAGGAGCATTGCCCTTCTGCACCTCGGCGCCGTCAAGCTCCAGGGATTCGACGTTATGCGCCTTGGACGCGCCGGTGGCGCCGCCGATGCCGTCACGTCCGGTACGCCCGCCGAGCAGGATGACCTTGTCGCCCGGAGCCGGGGTTTCGCGGCGCACATGATCTGCCGGAGTCGCGGCCACAACCGCACCGACCTCCATACGCTTGGCCACATATCCGGGGTGGTAGATCTCGTCCACCTGACCGGTGGCAAGACCGATCTGGTTGCCATACGAGGAATAACCGGCGGCGGCGGTAGTGACGAGCTTGCGCTGGGGGAGCTTACCCTCAAGCGTCTCGGACACCGGCACGGTCGGATCGGCGGCACCGGTCACACGCATGGCCTGATACACGTAGGAACGGCCGGAAAGCGGGTCGCGGATGCAACCGCCGATGCAGGTTGCCGCACCACCGAACGGTTCGATTTCCGTCGGGTGGTTGTGGGTTTCGTTCTTGAACAGGAACAGCCAATCCTCATCATGGCCATTCACATCAACCTTCACCTTGACAGTGCAGGCGTTGATTTCTTCGGATTCGTCAAGATTCTTCAGAATACCGTTCTTCTTGAGCCACTTCGCGCCGATGGTGCCCATATCCATAAGGCATACGGGCTTTTCGTCGCGGCCAAGCTCGTGACGCATCTCAAGATACTTATCGAACGCGGCCTGCACGGTCGCGTCGTCAATCTGCACATCATCAAGTTGCGTGCCGAACGTGGTGTGACGGCAATGATCGGACCAATACGTGTCGATCACCTTGATTTCCGTGATTGTCGGATCACGCTGTTCCTCGGTGAAGTGAGCACGACAGAACTGCAGATCAGCCAAATCCATGGCCAGGCCACGGTCGGCGATGAACTGCTCAAGATCGGCGTCGCTCATGGTGCGGAAACCTTCGATGACCTCCACCTTGCCCGGTACCGGCACCTGCGTCTTCAACGTGGTTTTGGTATCCAGCGAAGCTTCGCGAGCCTCGACCGGGTTGATCACATAATGCTTGATGGCGGCGATATCGGCATCGCTCAGCTCGCCTTCAAGTGCATACACCTTGGCGGAACGAACAGTCGGGCGCTCGCCCTGGGAGATCAGCTGAATGCATTCGCTGGCGGAATCCGCACGCTGGTCGAACTGACCGGGCAGATACTCCACAGCAAACACATTATCAGAACCGAAATCAGGCAAATCGGCGGAAACATTATCGACCTGCGGCTCACTGAACACGGTAGGGGTGGCCTGTGCGAACAGTTCCTCGCTAATGCCTTCCACGTCATAACGATTGACGAGACGCACATTCTTCAGCGATGCGATGCCAAGAATGGTCTTCAGCTCGTTGGCGAGCTGCTTGGCTTCGACATCAAAACCCTGCTTCTTTTCCACGTACACGCGAAAAACCATGGTTGACTCCTTGAAAGAGGGGCTTGGTGAGATTGATAAAAATAAGATTTTCAAAAACGATGAAGCCCGCATCCGAGTTTGTACTGCAGATGCGGGCTATCGCAAGTATTATTCGGCTACTTCAATGCCTTCGGACTTGGCGAGTTCAGCCAAGCGGCTTTCGACCTCTTCATAAGCCGGAATGATGTCGCCCAGATCGCGGCGGAACAGATCCTTGTCGAGATGCTCGACCTTGCCGGAGCCGTCACGCTGATCCCACAGACGGCAGGAATCAGGCGTAATCTCATCGGCCAGCAGCAGCGTGCCATCGGAAGTGCGACCCATTTCGATCTTGAAATCAACAAGCTTGATGCCTATTTTGGCGAAGATCTCGATCAGGGCTTCGTTGATGCGGCGTGCGAGAGGCGCGATCTCGGCCAGATCCTCACGGGTGCAGACACCCAACGCAACCAGATCGTCGTCGTTCACGAACGGATCGTGCAGATCATCGTTCTTCAGGAAGTACTCCAGCACCGGCTCCTTGAGCTCGATGCCCTCTTCCACGCCCAAGCGAGAGCAGAAGTGTCCGGCGGCGGTGTTACGCAGCACGATCTCGAGCGGGAACATGGTGACCTTCTTGACCAGCTGGGAGGTTTCGCCCACGCGGGCCACCAGATGGCTGTTGATACCACGCTTCTTGAGCAGATCGAAGATCAGCGTGGTGATGAGGTTGTTCAGCCTGCCCTTGCCGGCGAAGTCTTCCTTCTTTTCGCCGTCACCTGCGGTAGCGGAGTTCTTGTATTCGACCCAGAGCACCTCCGGGTCGTCAGTTGCGTACAGTTGCTTGGCTTTGCCCTCGTAGAGCTTTTCCAACTTCTCCATTACTCGCCTTTCCTGGTGTTTGGGAGGTAGATAGTTTGGTGAACTTGATGGTTAACAAGATACCAACGGGAGGCTACAATCGCATGGTTTTTGGGCGCGTTCCGGCAGTCTTCCGTCAGTATCCGGCAATAGCACGTCAGGCGATGTCGATTTCGAGCGATTCGGACACATTCTCGGCTTTGGCACGCGCGTCGGCCTCATCTGTTCCGATGGCCAGCGCGACCGCCATGCGACGATGGCCGTGCACTTCCGGCTTCGCGAAGATACGCAGGTCGGTGCCCGGCTGAGACAAAGCGTTGGCGACGTTACGGAATTCGGCTTCACCATCGCCCTGAATGACGATCGCATGGCTTGCCGCGACGGCACCGTCCGGGATAGATAAGGCGACATGTTCCTGCGTAATCGGCAAACCGAGAATCGCATGCGCGTGCAACGCGAATTCGCTTAATCGTTGCGACGCCATCGTGACCATGCCAGTGTCATGCGGACGTGGGGAGACTTCATTGAACAGCACGGAACCGTCGATCAGCACGAACAGCTCCACGCCGAACACGCCCCAACCCTTCTCGCCGGAAGCTTTGGCCTTCGCCACCAGACCTTCCACTGCGGTACGCGCGATGCGTTGCGCCTGCGCAAGCACATCCTGTGTGAAGGATGCCGGTTGCCAGGATTCGCGATAGTCGCCGCTTTCCTGACGCTGTCCGATCGGAGCGCAGGTCACGATGCCGGCGCTGGAGCTGACGGTCAGCACGGTCAGTTCGTAATCCAATGGAGCCAACGCTTCTACAATCACTCGGGAAACGTCACCCTCGTCGTGCGCGCGACGACCTTCCTGTGCCTCAACCCAAGCCGCGTCAATCGCATCGGCGGAACGAACCACAGACTGGCCATGACCGGAAGAACTCATAATCGGCTTGACCACGCACGGGTAGCCAACCATTTCTGCCCCAGCGCGAAGCTCTTCCAGCGAGCCTGCGAAGCGGTACGGGGTGGTCGGCAAACCCAATTCCTCATGCGCGAGCACGCGCAAACGTTCGCGATCCATGCAAATGGATGCGATTTCGGCGCTAGGTACCACTTGGGCGCCACGTTCGGCCGCGGCAGCCAGTTCGCTGGTGGCGATCGCTTCGACTTCCGGAACAATGATGTCCGGCTGAATTTCGTCGAACAATGTTCGCAACTGTTCGGCATTGGCCATGTCGAGCACACGGTATTCGTGCGCCACCTGCTGTGCCGGAGCGCCCTCATAGGAATCGGCCGCACATACCCATGCGCCAAGCCTCATCAATTCAATGGTGACTTCCTTGCCTAGCTCGCCGGAGCCAAGAAATAGAACACGAGTCGGATGCTTACCAAGCGGAGTGCCCAAGGCATGATTCTCTTCAGTCATGTCTTCTATTGTGCCATCGGCGTAGGATGGAGTGCATGTCTGAGACGGAACAGGAAGAAACACAACGCCCCCTGACCATCGCCATGGTGGGCGACACGTCGGGAAACCGCGGCAATGGCACTTCGAACTCGGCATAGCAATGGCCGGAGGAATTGAAACGGCAAGGCCATACGGTCAGGCTCGTAGGCATTGGTGCGCCTGAATACCCGGCGCGAGTCAACCATGTGCCTCTGGTCAGTTGGGTGGCGAAGAAGCAGCAGATGCAGTTCGCCGAGCCGAGCGACACGCTGTTCAGAACCGCGTTTCAAGGAGTGGACGTGGTGCATATCTACACCCCGTTCCGTTTCGGCCAACATGCTTGCAAAGTCGCCAAACAGATGGGAATCGCGGTTACTGCGGGCTATCATGTGCAGCCGGAGAACATCACGTATTCGGCGGGCCCGCTGAAATATATTCCGGGTATCGACTCGTTTATCTACTGGCTGTTCAATCTGTGGCTGTATCGCAAAATCGACCATGTGCATGTGCCCACCGAACTTGGCGCAAGTCTGCTGCGTTCCCACGGATACAAAGCGAAACTGCACGTGATTTCCAACGGATACGAAGCGCGATTCACTCCGAAAACGCAGCGCGATGCAGGGAAGTCCGCGCCGGTTCCGTTCCATATCGTTGCTTCCGGACGATTGACGAACGAAAAGAATCATGTTGCGTTGATTCAGGCGATCGCGCGTTGCAGGCATGCGCAAGATATTGAATTGACGATTGCCGTCACTGGTCCTCTAACAAAGAAATTGCAGCGACTTGCGTCACTCTTGCTATCCAGACCGGCGTCGATTGGATTTCATAAGAACGCAGAAATGCCGGCTTTGCTGCGTTCCAGCAATCTGCTGGTGCATCCTTCGATCGCCGATCTTGAGTCGGTGAGCGTGATCGAGGGTATGGCTGCCGGCTTGGTTCCTGTGATCGCCTCATCGCCGTTGAGTGCGGCAGGCCAGTTTGCGTTGCGGGATGAGTCACTGTTCCCCGTTGACGATGTGGAATCGTTGGCGAGACGTATCGATTGGTGGATCGACCACCCCGACGAATTGTCGAAATGGGGCGAAATCTACGCCGAGCACACCAAGGAATATTATTCAGTGGAGGCGTCCGTGCATAAGTTCATTGCGATGGAACGCGAGGCAATCTCTGACAATATCAGCAAATAAAGTAATGCGTAATATGCGTAATACGCGGCGTAAATAAAACCACGTACGCGATTAATGGCTGTTGTGTAAACAAAAGAGGCGTGGGATGCAAGTCCTGCGCCTCTTATTGTTCGTTTTTTGAGAATTAGTCTATGCCTATTCTCATCGGCGATACGCTACAGCAGTGCGATCAGCTGCTCAACCTGCTCGTCGGTGGTGGCCCAGCTGGTGCAGATGCGCATCACCGTGTGCGTGTCGTCGGCCTTTTCCATGAAGCCGAGGCGCACGCTGCGCTGCAAACGTTCGGATGTCTCGTTATCAAGTGTGATGAAGATCTGGTTGGTCGGCGCGTCGAAGGTGAGCGTATAACCGCGTTCCACGAGCACTTTGCGAATGCGGTCGGCCGCATCGTTGGCGCGGCGGGCGATTCTGCAGTACAAGTTGTCGGTGAACAGCGTGTCGAATTGCACGCCCAGCAGCCATCCCTTGGCGAGCAAAGCTCCATGCTGCTTGACGAGCGTCACGAAGTTCTTCGGCATGTTGCCGTGCGTGAACACCACTGCTTCGCCGAACATGGCACCCACCTTGGTACCGCCGATGTAGAACACGTCCGCGATGCGCGCGATGTCTTCAAGCGTCACGTCGTTGCCGGTTGCGGTCAGCGCGTAGCCGAGTCGTGCGCCGTCAATGAACAATGGCATGTCGTACTTCGTGCAGATCTTGCGGATCGCCTCGAGTTCGTCGAGCGTGTAGAGCGTGCCATATTCGGTGGCCTGTGAAATGTACACGCATCCGGGGAATACCATATGTGTGTAGTTGCCGTCCGCATAGAACGTGGCGCAATATTCATCGAGCTCGTCCGCATCGATCTTGCCGTCATGGTGGGGGAGCGTCAGCACCTTGTGGCCGGTGAATTCGATGGCGCCCGCCTCATGCACGTTCACATGGCCGGTGTTTGCCGCGACCACGCCGGCATACTGCGGTGTGATGGAGTCGATGATGGTCTGATTGGTCTGCGTGCCACCTACTAGGAAGAAGATCTGGGCGTCGGGGCAGGAGCATGCCTCGCGAATCTTGGTTTTCGCGCTTTCGCAGATGCTGTCATTGCCGTAACCCGGATATTGGTTCTGTGCGATCTGTTCGATGCGTTCGATGATTTCCGGCGTTGCCGTACAGGAATAGTCGTTTTCAAAAGACAGCATGATGCGCTCCTTGTGTCTGACTTATGCTGATGACTTGATCGGCTGTTTGCTGTATTTCAAGCCGTCCGGATAGCAAAAAACCTCGGAATTTCTTCCGAGGTCTCTACCGGGGTGGCTAACGCGGCTCGAACGCGCGACCTTCTGAACCACAATCAGATGCTCTACCAACTGAGCTATAGCCACCATGTTCTCGCTTCATGTAGAAGCGCAACAGGTGAAAACTATACACGATTTTCCAGCTATGTCTACATCGGCGTGTTGCGTGTGCCTGTCGTCGGCTTGCACTGTGGACTGTTCATTATGTGAACGGCATATTACGCAAAGCCGAAACTCATGCGTACTTTGTAGTCGCTGCATGCGTAAGGGTGTGCTGTAATGGCGGTGCGGGCCGTCTCGGAGTGTTTTCGGCGTATGCGGATCATCAGCCGAAAAGCTGTGAAGTGTGAAGGAAGAGAGATTCATGCAGAAGGTCAAAGCGTTTGGTGATTGGCTCACCAAGTGGTTCACCGCGATTGTGATTGTGTGGGCCGTGTTCAACTATTTCGTGCCGCAGGCAAGCTTGTGGGGCAAATCCTATACCGGTTATTTCCTAGGTATCGTGTTGTTCGGCATGGGTCTTACCTTGACTCTTGACGATTTCAAACGCATTCTCACCCAGCCTCTGATGGTCATCGTCGGTACCGTGGCCCACTTCGTCATCATGCCGTTGGTGGCTGTGCTGCTGTGCTGGATTTTCCGTCTTGATGGTGCGCTCGCCGTCGGTGTGATTCTGGTCGGCTGCTGCCCGTCCGGAACCTCGTCCAACGTGATGAGCTATCTGAGCCGTGGCGATGTGGCGCTGGACGTGTCCATCGGCATTTTGTCCACGCTGTGCGCGCCGTTCATGATTCCGCTGTTGATGCAGTGGCTGGCCTCCCAGTATGTGTCGGTTCCGGTGGAATCCCTGTTCCTCAATGCGGTCAAGGTGGTGCTGTTCCCGATTGCTCTTGGCGTGATCTGCCATGCTATTTTCGGCGAGAAGATCGAGAAGATTACGGTCGCTCTGCCGATCGTGTCCCAAGTCGCCATCCTGCTTATCATCGGCGTGGTCGTCGCAGCTAACGGTCCGAAGCTGTTCGTGACTTCCTCGCTGCTTGCCATCCCGGTGGTCATTTTGCACAACCTGTGCGGATACGCGCTGGGCTTCGGCTTCTCCAAACTTATGTACAAGGTGTATCCGAAGGACTTCCGTTATGCGCAGCAGAAAGCCATCACCTTCGAGGTCGGCATGCAGGATTCCGCGTTGGGGGGCGACTTTGGCGCTGACGTCGTTCGCTTCCAATCCGTTGGCCGCGGTGCCGTCCACGTTCTTCAGCGTCTGGCACAACATTTCTGGCTCCGTGCTGTCCAGCTGGTGGCGTGAGCATGATGACAGGCATCAGATCCATCCTGATTCCGACAATGGAGAGAAGGGCTCGGCTGCGAAGGCCCGCGAAGACGCCGTCGAAACAGCTAACAGCTGACATTCGTCAGTAGATTTCGTCGGTATATCGCGCATTCCCTGAATCTTTCAAAATGATTCAGGGAATGTTTTGTTTTGAGTGGTGCAAACGTGTCATTGTGATGTTTTGTTGCTTTGCGTTGATGTAGACAAAATGATTGAAATTATTGGGATTTAAGGGTGTTTTCACCCGTGTTTTTTGTTCGTTTTGGGGTATACTGTAGTTGAAGGCCGGAGTTGTGGATCAGTCGAGAATTCGTCAGGTCGCAACGAAGCGTCTATGGCCGCAAGGTCCATGCGCAACGCCTTTAAGATATAACTGAACAATAGCGATTCGAGACGGCGGCGATGGGGTAGTACGGCGCAGGCGCCGGGCCGCAAATGCAAAACGGACAACGAGACTGAAAAGTGCGCGTAAGGTAGCGCGTAGCAAAGAAGTGGGAATCTCCTTCCCGAGTGGGTGGCCCCGGATTCAAAAGGATTCGGGGCCACTCCTTTTGCGATTTGCGACACGGCATGTTGGAATGTCTTGGGAATCCGTATACTAGTAACTCGTGTGTGCCAACGGCATGCCTTATGTGACAGGCGTGCGGGTTGGGATATCCCGGAACTCGATTGCATCACGCGCAGCAATGCGGCGGTGAGAGAGGGATGGGCCATCGGGCCGGTGGACTGTGGCTATCTTCATGATTCAGATGCGTGGAGTGTGGGTGCAGTGCGGCGGTCACACAAAAGCAAGAGAAACCACTGAATCGGAGAATTCAAGTTGCCTACTATTGAACAGCTCGTCCGTAAGGGACGTCAGGCAAAGCCGAAGAAGTCCAAGACTTTGGCACTGAAGGGAAGCCCGCTGCGCCGCGGCGTGTGCACCCGTGTTTACACCACCACCCCGAAGAAGCCGAACTCGGCACTGCGTAAGGTCGCTCGTGTGCGCCTGAGCTCCGGTGTGGAAGTCACCGCTTATATCCCGGGCGAAGGCCACAACCTGCAGGAGCACTCCATTGTGCTCGTGCGCGGCGGCCGTGTCAAGGATCTGCCGGGTGTTCGTTACCACATCGTTCGTGGCGCCCTCGATACCCAGGGTGTGAAGGATCGCAAGCAGGGTCGTTCCCTGTACGGAGCAAAGAAGGCGAAGTAAGAGATATGTCACGTAAAGGACCTTCCAAGAAGCATCAGCTGCTGCCGGATCCGATTTACGGTTCCACTGTTGTGGCACAGCTCATCAACAAGATTCTGCTCGACGGCAAGAAGTCGATCGCCGAAGACATCGTCTACTCCGCTCTCGATATGGTCAAGGAAAAGACCGATCAGGAGCCGGTGGCAGTGCTTAAGCGCGCTCTTGACAACATCCGTCCGTCCCTCGAGGTTCGCTCCCGCCGCGTCGGTGGCGCTACCTACCAGGTTCCGGTCGAAGTGAAGCCGGCTCGTGCGAACACCCTGTCCCTGCGCTGGCTGACCGACTTCTCCCGCGCCCGTCGTGAGAAGACCATGGCTGAGCGCCTGGCCAACGAAATCCTCGATGCCTCCAATGGCCTTGGTGCTTCTGTCAAGCGTCGCGAGGATACTCATAAGATGGCAGAGGCCAACAAGGCCTTCGCTCATTACCGCTGGTAATTAGTCGAGAACGAGAGTTAAGGAACACTCATGGCACTAGACGTGCTCAATGATCTCAACCAGATCCGTAACATCGGCATCATGGCTCACATCGATGCCGGTAAGACCACTACCACCGAACGTATCCTGTACTACACCGGCAAGAACTACAAGATCGGCGAGACCCATGACGGTGCCTCGACGATGGACTTCATGGCTCAGGAGCAGGAACGCGGCATCACTATCCAGTCCGCTGCAACCACTTGCTTCTGGAACCGTCAGACCCATGACGAGAAGCAGAAGTTCCAGATCAACATCATCGACACCCCTGGCCACGTGGACTTCACGGCCGAGGTGGAGCGCTCCCTGCGTGTGCTCGATGGTGCTGTCGCCGTGTTCGATGGCAAGGAAGGCGTGGAGCCGCAGTCCGAGACCGTGTGGCGTCAGGCTGACAAGTACGGCGTTCCGCGTATCTGCTTCATCAACAAGATGGATAAGCTCGGCGCTGACTTCTACTACTCCGTCGACACCATCAAGACCAAGCTGGGCGCGACCCCGCTGGTCGTCCAGCTGCCGATCGGCGCTGAGAACGACTTCGCCGGCGTCGTCGACCTGATCCGCATGAAGGCCTACGTCTGGAACGACGTTTCCGGCGATCTGGGTGCCCACTACGACACCACCGACATCCCGGCCGACCTGCAGGACAAGGCTGAGCAGTATCGTTCCGAGCTGCTCGACCAGGTCGCCGAGTCCGACGAGGAGCTGCTCGAGAAGTACCTCGAGTCCGGCGAACTGACCGAGGACGAGATCCGCGCCGGCATCCGCAAGCTCACCATCAACCGTGAGGCCTACCCGGTGCTCTGCGGCTCCGCCTTCAAGGACAAGGGTGTGCAGCCGATGCTGGACGCCGTCGTCGACTACCTGCCGAGCCCGGAGGACGTTCCGTCCATCGTCGGCTTCGACCCGCAGGACGAGTCCATCGAGATTGACCGCAAGCCGACCACCGATGATCCGTTCTCCGCACTGGTCTTCAAGATCTCCACCCACCCGTTCTACGGCAAGCTCGTGTTCGTGCGCGTGTACTCCGGTTCCGTCAAGCCGGGCGACACCGTCCTCGACTCCACCAAGGAGAAGAAGGAACGCGTCGGCAAGATCTTCCAGATGCACGCCGACAAGGAGAACCCGGT
>ERZ1023894.267-NODE-267-length-10744-cov-10.624100_pt1 | contig 10744 bp, 9 predicted proteins | sample MGYA00380398_ERZ1023894 | MGnify/ENA primary metagenome ERZ1023894 (study PRJEB33179, sample SAMN07448994) | human gut metagenome | biome: Human-gut; feature: Human associated habitat; material: Faeces | host: Homo sapiens | place: India: Bhopal | collected...
CCTGGAAGGCGCCCGCGAATGGGGCGTCACGGGTTTCCTGAAAGACGTTTCGGTCACGAAACGCCTCATCCCCATGCATTATTTCGGCACGCCCTGGACGCCGTCGGCAGCTTTTAAACAGGCTTATCCGGACGTACCCTTGTGGATTCCCCAGCATGATGGCGACGACGTCATCATCGGCGGGCAGTAAGGAGGTATCATGGCAAGTAATACACACGGGGGCAGACGCAGCCAGATTGCCAATTATATCCTGATTACGGCGGCAGTCCTCCTGCTTCTGGCATACCCCTTCCAAGACTTTTTTGTCGGCGGACTGCTGACCCATCTGGCCGGGGCGGCCCTCATCGGCGGCCTGGCAGACTGGTATGCCGTAACGGCCCTGTTCCGCCGGCCTTTGGGCATCTCCTTTAAGACGGCCCTCATTCCGAACAGCAAGGAACGCATTGCCGAAATGGCCCGGCATATGATCGAATATGAAATCCTGACCGTTTCCAATATGTACAACGTCCTCAAACATCATCCCATCCTGGGCGCGACGCTGGATTATCTCCATACGGAAAAGGGGTTCCAGTCGGCAGAACGCGTCTTCGGTCAGATCCTCAATACCTTCTTGTACACCATCGACATGAAGACCGTCGTCAAGGCCTTTGCCGGCATCGGCGGCCAGGCTATCGAGAAAGTCGACCTGGCACCGATCATGAGCAAGGCCATTAAAATCGGCCTGCGCGGTGAATCGGGGAAGGATTTCCTCGATTTCATGATCCTCAACCTGGAAGACCTCGTGCGCAGTGAAACGATGAAGCGCTATGTCGGCGAAATCTACGAAGCCTCCCTGCGCCAGTACGCCAAGCACAATATCTTCCTCGGCTGGGCCATCAAGGCGGCCTTGAAGATGGAAGTCTTCCAGCCGGACCACGTAGCCGGCCTCTTGCAGACGAAGTGCCTGGACCTCCTGGCCGAAGCCAAGGAAGACAATTCCCTACAGCGCCAGCAGGCCCTGCGCTATTTGTGGAAACAGACGGAAAAGATCGAATTCAACGACGAATGGCGCCAGCGCATCGACAGCTATAAGAACCGCATGTACAACAGCCTGGTCACGCGGCCGGACACGAAAGAAGCCTGGCAGCGCTACGTCCAGGACCCGGAACGGCAGAAGCGGGTCTGCAAGGTCGCAGCTAATTACGTCATCAATAAACTGGAATCGTGGCGCCAGAGCCCAGACCAGGTGGAACATATGAACCGCCAGGCCCTGGCCTTTGCGGCCCGCGAATTGAAGCGTCTCCAGGTCTGGTTCGGCAAGACGGCAGAACAGGAAATCCTGAAATACGACGGCAATTACCTGGCAGAACAGCTGGAAAACAGTGTCTGGTATGACCTGCAGATGATCCGCGTCAACGGTTCGCTCGTCGGCGCCATCCTGGGTGCCGTCATTTACCTGGTCATGTACGCCGTGAAGGGAGGGGCTATCTTATGACATACAGACAGCGTGCCAATATGATTTTAGGCCTGTCTTTCGTCTGCTTCATCGCCATTTTCCTCTGGTGGTATACGCATGACGTCTCGGTCTGGGAAGAACTGCTGTTCTTCGTCATCCAATCGGCCCTCATCGGCAGTATCGCCGACTGGTTCGCCGTTACGGCGCTCTTTGAAAAGCCGTTGGGCTTTCCGTATCACACGGAACTGCTCTATCGCCATCGCGACCAGATCATCGACAGCATGACCAAGATCATCTCGGAAAAGCTTCTCCAGCCCAATATGTGGCAGGATAAGCTCTATCAGATTTCTTTCATCGATAAGCTCGTCGGCTGGCTGCGCGGCCCGAACGGCCGGGAAAAGTTCCGCAGCGTCCTCTACGAAGTGGCTCAGCGGGCTTACCGCTACGCTCAGAAGGGTGGGACCCAGGCATCCATAGCCTCGCACATCCGCAAGTACCTGAAACAGCAGCCCCTGGTCAGTTTCTTCCAGGACCGCCTCATTTCCCTTTTGGAAGACCCGAACAGCAACATGTTCAACGATGCCATCGGCCTCGTGCGGGAACTGGTCAACAGCGACGACTTCGACAGCCTCCTGGAAAAGCTCATCCTCCAGTGGCGTGAAGAATCGCAGCATTCGTCCATGTCCAGCCTCACACTGACCAAAGTCCTGGGCATTGTCGATACCCGTAAGATTGCCAAGGATATCAAGATGGGCATCGTCGAATGGCTCGACCAGTGGGAACATGCCGAAGGGGAACAGCGCGAATGGCTGTGCCGCAAACTGGAACTCTTCCTCTATTCCATGAACGGCCAGCTGGCCTTTGGCGTCCAGAACTGGCAGGACCAGTTCGTCGACTCCCTGCCCATCGAGCAGTGGCTGACGGCGACCCAGAATTCGGCCAAGGACTATTTCACCAAAGGCGACCAGGGCAAGGAAGAACTGAAGGATTTATTGGAAGAACAGTTCATCCATTACCTGGAATACTGCCGGTCCTATCCGGAAATCAAAGACTGGCTCGATGAACAGATACGCCGGGCCTGCAACGTCATCCTGGAACATGAACACTCGCTCATCGCCGTCGCCGTCCGCGACGTCCTGTCGGGCTTCGACAAGAAGCGGTTCAACCAGTTCCTGGAAAGCAAAGTCGGCGAAGACCTGGCCTGGATCCGTATCAACGGGGCCATCGTCGGCGCATCCATCGGCATCTGCGTCTTCGGCTTTTTGAAATTATATCAGTTCACCATCGTACCGCTCCTGCGGGGCATCGTACTGTAGTGGGGGAAAAGGGGCTGTTGCATGTGCGACAGTCCCTTTTCTGTAGGGGCTCGCACGTGGCGAGCCCGCTCAGGCAAATCAGTGATAACGGGATTCTTGCATATGCTGACGGGCGCCCCACGTGGGCGCCCCTACTATAGAGAAAAAGGGACCATGCATGATGGTAAATACCTTCTTCTGAACGCCGCTACGCGTCAAAAATGCGCCATTTCGTGACACATCGGACGGCTTGAGACGAATCTGGTGATATAATAAACTTGTAAAATACTTGTTTATTGAAAGGAGGCGTCACGATGGTACGAATTGCGATTTGTGATGATTTACAGGAACAGTTGGACATCATTCAAAAGGCAGTCCAACAGTATTTCCACGATAAAAAGGAACCGACCGAAGTCTTTACCTATAACAATGCCATGGATTTCGTCGATGCTTTTGAAAAGGAAGGGAATTTCGACATCGTCCTGCTGGATATCTGTATGCCCGGCCTGCTGGGGACGGACATTGCCGCAGAGATGCGCGCAAGCAGAAGAGCCGGGCGGAAATCGTCTTCTTGTCGACGAGCGAAGAATTTGCCGTCGAAGCCTTTGCCGTCCGGGCTGCCCATTACCTGGTCAAGCCCTTTACGCAGAAAGAGTTCGACCAGGCCATGGACCGCGTCATGGAAAGCATCCGCCAGCGCCACAGCGGCAAGATGATCTTCCGCCTCGTCGGCGGCGGTATCCAGGTCGAAGAAGTCAACGCCATCCTCTACGTCGAAAGCAATGGGCACATCCAGCAGGTCTATACGGCAGACCACTTGCTGCTGGAAACGCGGCAGTCCCTGGCTAGTCTCTTGGATACGCTGGATGCCATTGCGCCGGGCCAGTTCGTATCGCCTGGGAAAGGCTATATCGTCAACCAGTCGGCTATCCGCGTCATCAAGAGCGATTACATCGAAATCCAGGGCCATAAGATTCCCCTGGCCAAGCGGAAATATCGCCAGTTCCAGGAAAGTTATTTAAAATTTATCTTCGGGCAGGAAGCCTGAGAAGGAAGTCATTATGGAGTATAATCACGTAACCCCGGCCGTCGTCGCGGACCTCGAAGCCATCGTCGGCGCTAAATATGTCTGGACGGACCGGGATAAAAAGATTCCCTATGGACAAGACGAAGGGACCGGGCCAGCCTGTCTGCCCGACGTCGTCGTCCTGCCGGCGTCGGCCGAAGAATTGGCGGCTGTCGTCCGCCTGGCCAATGACGCCGTCATCCCGGTCATCCCCAGGGGGACCGGGACCGGCCTGGAAGGCGGAGCTGTGGCCGACAGCCGCGGCGGCATCGTAGTCAGTACGGAACGGATGGATCGTATCGTAGAAATCAATGAAGACGCCATGTACATGGTCGTCCAGGCCGGCGTCATTACGGCGCGGATACAGGAAGAAGCCCGCAAGCGCGGCCTCCTCTATGCCGGCGACCCCTGCAGCGGCGACTGCTGCTGTATTGGCGGCAATGGCGCGACCAATGCCGGCGGCAACCGGGCCGTCAAGTACGGGACGACGCGGGATCAGATCTACGCCATCGAAGTCGTCACGCCGACCGGGCAGATCGCCCATCTCGGCAAGCGCCTGCACAAGATGACGGCCGGTTATCCCCTGGAAAAAATCGTCATCGGTTCCGAAGGGACGCTGGGCATCATTACGGAGCTGACTTTGAAGCTCGTACCCCTGCCCAGGGCCACGGCCCACGTCCTGGCCGTCTTTCCGTCGCCGGAAACGGCCCTGGCCCTGGTCACGGCCCTGCCCAAGGCAGGTATTACGCCGACGTGCCTGGAATTCATGGACTATGACGTCATTTCCGTCGTCCAGGACTGGCTCAAAGAAAAACAGCCCTGCCCGGCCGGCGGCGCCTATATGATTATCCAGCTCGACAGCTCGCGGGACGAAACGCTCGATGACGACTGCGTCACTGTCGATGAAGTCTGCCGCCGCCTGGGAGCTGTCGATGTCTTCATGGCCGACGCCGATAAAGTCTGGAAGGCCCGCAAGGCCTTTACGGAAGCGTCGGCTGCGGACTGCCCCGTGGCGGCCATGGAAGACTTCGTCGTCCCGCCGGACCGGCTCCTGCCCTTCATGGAACGCTTACGGGATTTGGGACAGGCGCTGGGCGTCGTCTTCCGCGGTGTCAGCCACGCCGGCGACGGCAATATCCATCTCGATGTCCTGCGCAAGGGCTTCGCCGATGAAGGGGATGAAAAGCAGAAAGTCGCCGCCTTTGAAGATAAGGCCTGCCAGGCAGCTTATGAGCTGGGTGGTGCCATTTCCGGGGAACACGGTATCGGTCAGGCCCGCAAGGCCCTGTTCGCCAAGTATACGGATCCGGTGGAACTGGCCTTGATGAAGGCTGTGAAGCAGGCCTGGGACCCGAAGAATATCCTGAATCCCGGAAAAATTTTTGACTGAGGTATAGAAAACTATGGAAACCTATTGTAATGACTGTCCCCGCCGCTGCGGCGTCGTCCGCGCGGCCTTTTGGGATGAAAAAAAGATGCCCGGCTTTTGCCACAGTCCGCTCCAGCCCGTCGTAGCCCGGGCGGCCCTGCACCAGTGGGAAGAACCCTGTATCAGCGGCAGCCACGGCTCTGGCGCCGTCTTTTTCACGGGCTGCAACCTGCGCTGCTGTTTCTGCCAGAATGCCACCATTTCCATGGGCGGGACGGGCGTGCCCATTACGGTGGACAAGCTGCGGGAGCTTTACGGCCGGCTCATCGCCCAGGGGGCGCACAACATCAACCTGGTCACGCCGACGCCGTATAAACAGGCCATCTTGGCGAGTCTGGCCGCCCCCCTGCCGGTACCGGTCGTCTACAACTGCGGCGGCTATGAATCGCAGGAGACGATTGACGATTTCAAGGGCAAAGTGCAGATCTATCTGCCCGATTTGAAATACCTCGACCCGAAATTGGCCAAGCGCTACAGTGCTGCCGAAGACTATCCGCAAGTCGCCACGGCGGCCATCCTGCGCATGTACGACCAGGTCGGCCCTTATGAAATAGACGACGACGGCATCCTGCAGAAGGGCGTCGTCATCCGCCACCTCATCCTGCCGGGCTGCGTAGACAATACGAAAGCCGTCATCGACTGGGTGCGAGGCCACTTCGATGACGGCCAGGTCTTATTCAGTTTGATGCGCCAGTATGTACCCTGCGGCCGGGCCGGGGAATACCCCGAAATCGACCGGCCCTTGTCGGACGAAGAGTACGATGAAGCCGAACAGTACCTCTTCGACAGCGGCATCGAAGACGGCTTCGTCCAGGAAAAAGGCAGTGCCAGCGACGCCTTCATCCCGGCCTTCGACGGTACAGGCGTCGTCTAAGACGGGCTGCCCTTGCCCCAGGGGACGCGGATGTACGTAGAGAACCAGCCGTCTTCACAGGTGCAGAGGACGCTGGCGTCATAGGTGTCGCGGAAGCGGCTCAGCGATTTCATGCCGATGCCATGGCCCTTGACCTTTGTCGTCGGCAGGCCGTCTTCATCGAGGGCTACGGTCCCGTCGAAGCGGTTCTTGACCAGGATGCTGAGGATGTCGCCCCTGGCAGATGGTCAGCAGGGACAGGGCGCGATGGCTTCCGGGCTGCTTTTCGCTGGCATGGATGGCATTTTCGATGAGGTTGGACAAGACGATGGCCAGGTCGGAGCTGAGAGCCGTATTTTCCTTGGGGATGACGGCTTTGACGGTAATGGGCATGTGCAGGGCTTCGGCTTTGGCCAGATACGTCGACAAGGCGGCGTTGACCAGGGGATTCTGACAATACTGTTTGCGCTTGGTCTGATTCAGCTCGGCACCGATTTCCTCGATGAGCTGCAAGGCTTCTTGGGAACGATGGGACACGATGAGTTGTTCCAGTTCGTCCAGGTAGGCCTTGCGTTTTTTATATATGGCCTTCATCTGGTTCTGTGACTCCAGCAGGGAATGGGTATAATCGTAGCTGGCTTCGATTTGGGCTGTCATATTTTCTGTCCGTTCGTACATCTTCAGGGTCTGATCGGTTTAGCGGAGGCCCGTGCGGATGCTCTGGGCGATGATGAGCAAAGCCAGGAGCAGGATACTGCGGGGCAGGAGCATCCGGTCCATGATGAGGACGTCCGAACTGGCCATGATGAAGTACATGTCCAGCAGCAGGAAGAGCGGTAGCATGCTGATGTATTTCCAATAGTGATGCGTCGTCAGATGACGGTATTTCACGAAGACTTCATTGAAATAACGGCGCAGCATGGGCATAAGGGCCATGTAGCAGACGATATAGAACAGCCATTGGGCCGGATAGATGGCTGCCGACAGGGCCGGCCGGGAGCTGTCGCCATGGAAGATGGCCAGCAGGATCAGGGCCATCAGGGTGTGGACGAAGATCGTACAGGCTGCGCGGATGGAAAAGACGTAGAGATGGAGGAATACATAAGGCCGGATCGTCACGACGGCCCAAAGAAAATGGGGAATCCAGGCGATGACAAAGACTTTTTTATATAAGATGAAGCTGTGTTCCCAGGGACCCCAGACGAACATATAGAGGAAAAAGATGAGTTCCATGAGGTACAGGACGGCATATCCACCCAGGACGAGGACTTTCTGCCGATGCTTCAGCAAGGGTTCAAAGGCATAGTACTGGAGGATAGCTGGCGGCATGAGGGCTGTCGTCATCAGGAAAACGGTCACGATGTTGTAAAGCATGGCTGAGTATCACTTCCAATCAAGTCTGATAGGGAATCGTCAAATACAGGCTGGCCAGGTGGTTGTGGAGGTCATAGCGGAAGGTCGCCTCGTAGAGCCGGGAGAACTGATTCAGGTCCGGAACGAACTGGGCATAGGGCGCTTCCCGGAGGAGGTCGTTTTTGTCGTCCGGGATGTCCGGTGATACGGCATGTTTAATGAAGACCAGCAGGCCGCCGTGTATGGGCGTCGTCCCGATGATGAGCAGGCGCTGGTCTTTCGGCAGGGACTGGAGGGCCTGGGCCGACATGGCAATGGCTTTGGCCAGGATGTCGCCCAAGGCGATTTCAAAGGGCAGGGACGGGGGGAAGCCGTCGTCAAGACCGTAGCTGACATGCATATCACTCCCTTTCTATCAAATACAAGATACCTTATTATGGCATATTTATGTGGCTGGCACATGGATGTTTCTGATAAGGTGCATTATAATTTGTAGGGGCTCGCACGTGCCTTTTCAGCCCGTCAGGCCATGACTACAAGGAATGGCAGGACGGTTGCTGAAACGGACCACTGTAGAGGGCGAGCCCGCCGGGCATATGTAAGAATCCCGTGGTCGATTTGCGTGGACGGGCGCCCCACGTGGGCGCCCCTACAGAAAAAAGGAGCTGTCGCGATGCGACAGCTCCTTTTTTACATCGCCTTGACCGGTACGAGTCCTCGTGAGAGGGAAATGGTCCCGGTCCGGGCGATTTCTAATATTTCATATGGCGACAATACCTTGATGAGGGCATTGACGTGGTCTTCGCGTCCTGTAACGCGGAGGATGAGCGAGTTCAAGTTGACATCGACGACTTTGGCGTGGAACAGGTTGGCCAGGCTGGCCAGCTCGTTGCGGACTTGCGGCGTGTCGTAGCGGACCTTGATCATGGCCAGTTCGTAGCTGATGAAGGGCGCTTCATCGAGGTTGATGATCTTGATGACGTCGATGAGCTTGGCCAGCTGGCTGATGGTCTGCTTCAATTCTTTATCGTCTTCGATGCTGATGACGATATTGAAGCGCGATACATCTGGTTCTTCCGTATAACCGACGGTCAACGATTCGATGTTGATGGCCTTGCGGCTGATCAGGCCAGCAATATGTGTCAATACGCCCGGTTTATTATCGGACAAAATAGCCAGATGCTGTTTTCTCATCAGGCGTCACCTCCTAAAATCATGTCACTCAATGCTTTGCCGCCGGGAACTGTCGGGTATACCCGTTCTTCCGGCGAGATGCGGATATCGACCAGGGCCGGCCCTTTATGGGCAAAGGCCTCTTTCAGGACGGGGGTTAAATCGTCCTGTTTTTCGATGGCGTATCCTTTGACGCCCAGCGATTCGGCCAGCATGGGCAGGTTTTTGCGCTTATTCAAAGTGCATTGTGAATAATGGTGGTTATAGAAGAAATCCTGGAGCTGGACGATCATTCCCAGCGTATCGTTGTGCAAGACGATGACTTTCACGTCGATGCCGTATTCCGACAAGGTCGCGAATTCCTGACAGTTCATGAGGATACTGCCGTCGCCGGAAAAGACGACGACTGTTTTTTCGGGACAGGCCACTTTGGCACCGAGGGCAGCCGGCAGGCCGAAGCCCATCGTGCCCAGACCACCGGAAGAAATGAAGTGTTTCGGCTCATCCGTCGTGAAGAATTGAGCTGCCCACATCTGATGCTGACCGACGTCGGTAATGGCTACGGTATCGTCGTCCCGGGTGATGTCCCGGACGGCGGCGAAGATTGACTGGGGTGAAATGCAGCCTGGACGCGGCGGCGTCGCGAAGGGGTGGCTTTTCTTCATGGCCAGGACCTCATGACGCCAATCGGCAAAGGCGGCTCCATAATCGAAGGCGCCTTCTTTCAGCTTCTTGGCGAAAATGGGCAGGGACCAACGCAGGTCCCCTTTGATGCCTAAGTCGATGTCGATGATCTTGTCGATTTCGACATCATCGATTTCAAAATGGATGATCTGTGCATTGGGAGCAAACGTATCGGCTCGGCTGGTCAGGCGTTCGTCGAAACGGGCCCCTAAGGCGATGAGCAGATCGCAGCCTGAGATGGCTTTGTTCGATGCATAAGAGCCGTGCATCCCGCCCATACCGAGATGGAGTTCGTGAGAATCGGGGATGGCTCCTTTGCCCATGAGTGTCGTGACGACGGGAATCTTCGTCGTATTGACGATGTCTTCGAGATACTTCGTCGTTTCCGACAGGATGACACCGCCGCCGACGAGGAAGACCGGTTTCTGGCTGTGCTGGATCATGGCGACAGCCCGGTCGATGTCATAAGCTTGTCCAGTTGTTTCGACGACGTAGCCCGGCAGATGGACTTTATCGGGATATTGGAAATAGATTTCCGCTTCCAGGGCGTCTTTGGCAATATCGATCAGGACTGGCCCGGGCCGGCCTGTCGATGCGATGTAAAAGGCTTCTTTCAGGACGCGCGGGATAGAAGCGGCGTTCTTTACCAGGTAGTTGTGCTTGGTAATGGGCGACGTAATGCCGGAAATATCGGCTTCCTGGAAGGAATCGCGGCCGATGAGGCCCGTCGGGACCTGTCCGCTGATGATGACCATGGGGATAGAGTCCATGTTGGCCGTAGCAATGCCCGTAACCATGTTGCATACCCCTGGTCCGGACGTGGCGATGCAGACGCCGGGCCGGCCGGTAACGCGGGCGTAGCCGTCTGCAGCGTGGACCGCTCCTTGTTCATGACCGGTAAGGATGTGCCGGAAGTTGTCTTTATACATTTCTTCGTATAGTGGCAGGATAGCCCCTCCGGGATAGCCGAAGACGACGTCGACGCCTTCCCGTTTCAAACATTCCAGCACTGCCCTTGCACCTGTCATTTTCATCATCATTCACCTCTTAATATCGTTCATCGTTTGTCGTAGTTCGTTCATCGAAGCGGCCATTCATCGTCCTTTTCGATGAACGACGAACGGCCTGCGATGAACGGATCTTACTTAGTCGTTCTGGTCGTTGTTGTGGAGCCACGGCATCATGTCGCGGAGTTTAGCGCCGACTTTTTCAATCGGATGTTCAGCGTGCTGACGGCGCATAGCGAGGAAGTGAGCGCGGCCGCCGGCTTTGTTTTCGAGGAGCCAATCTTTAGCGAAAGCACCGGTCTGGATGTCGTCGAGGACAGCTTTCATGGCTTTCTTGGAATCCTGCGTGATGACGCGCGGGCCGGCTGTGTAGTCGCCGTATTCTGCCGTGTCGCTGATGGATTTACGCATCTTAGCCATGCCGCCTTCGTACATGAGGTCGACGATCA
>ERZ1023894.279-NODE-279-length-10413-cov-9.259703_pt1 | contig 10413 bp, 8 predicted proteins | sample MGYA00380398_ERZ1023894 | MGnify/ENA primary metagenome ERZ1023894 (study PRJEB33179, sample SAMN07448994) | human gut metagenome | biome: Human-gut; feature: Human associated habitat; material: Faeces | host: Homo sapiens | place: India: Bhopal | collected...
TCGGCACGGCTGTCAACATGGCCGTGACGATCCGCTTCGCCTTCGCGCTGTCCCGCCTCGAATTCAAGCCGCGCCGCGTCATCATGTTCCTGTTCACCGTCACCATGTTCATCAGCGGCGGCCTGATTCCGAACTATTTGCTGTACAAAGCCCTCGGCATCAACAACACCATGTGGGTGTTCATCCTGCCCGGCGCTGTCTCCGTATACAACGTGATCGTGGCGCGCTCCTTCTTCGAAACCTCCATTCCGGAGGAACTGCATGATGCTGCGCAGATCGACGGCCTGAGCTACTTCGGCTACTTCTTCAAGATCGTGCTGCCGTTAAGCTCCGCCATCCTCGCCGTCATCGGCCTGTACTACTTCGTCGGCCACTGGAACGACTTCATGACAGGCTTGATCTACATCACCGACGACACAAAGCAGCCGTTGCAGGTGGTCTTGCAGCAGTTGCTGCTGGTGGCACAAGGCACCGGTACGAACGTCAACGCCGCGGCCCAACAGCAGGCGGCCGACCAGATCAAGTTCGGCATCATCATCGTCTCCACCCTGCCTCTGCTGGTGCTGTACCCGTTCCTGCAGAAGTACTTCAACAAGGGCGTCATGCTCGGCGCCGTCAAGGGCTGATTGAAAGGGATTCGCCATGCTCGCTCGTTTTTCCGTGGCCTATGAACGGTTCTGCCGTCTGCTGCTCACGATCTTCGTGGTGAACATCGCCATGCTCGTGCACACACTGCTGGGTGCCATGGTGCTGGGATTCTTCCCATCCTGCGCCGCCGCGCAAACCACGTTCCGCACGTGGCTGCGTGCTGAGGATCGGTCGATGCGTGCCAAGGAAGTATGGGGCATCTTCCACGGCGCATGGAAAAACGAGCTCAAGCAGGCGAATCTCTTCGGCTGGCCGTTGGCCGTATGCTGGGTGGTGCTCGCCATCGACTACTACATGATGAACTGGCATGCACGCGGAACGTTCGACGTGGCGGTTTCCGGCGTACTGTTCGTGCTGGCACTGGTATTGCTGGCCTTCACCATGCTGGTCTGGGTGGTGCGCGCGAACTATGACGAACGTCCGCTGTGGATCGTCCGCACAACACTGACCATGATCGTGGCCCGTCCGCTGTGCACCCTGCTGCAGATCGGACTCGCACTGCTGGCGATCCTTGCCTGGGCGCAATGGCCGGGTCTGCTCATGGTGTTCGGCATGTCGCTGCCGATGTTCTGCACTGCGTGGATCGTGTACTCGTTCGGCCGGATTCCGGGAATGGACATCCATGACCGGGAGCAGCCGGGCATCCGATACGCGAAAAGCTGAACGGCAGAGTGTCGCCAAAGAAAGGCGGGCATACAATGGAATCCGCTTCACAAAGCCGCCAAGCAGACAAGGCAAAACCATTGGTATCGATCAAAGACATCGCAAAAGAGGCCGGCGTCTCCAGTTGCACCGTGTCATTGGTCATGAACAACAAGGACCGCAATCGCGTCAGCAAGGCGGTGGCGCAACGAGTGCGCGGAACGGCCCAATCAATGGGATACAAGCCGAACTCCGTGGCGCGTACATTGCGCACCAGCAGGTCGTATGTCCTCGGCTTTATCACCGATGAGATCGCCACCTCGCCACATGCCGGGCGCGTACTGGTGGGAGCGCAGGAGGCAGCGCGCAAACTCGGCTATATTCTGCTCACCGTCAACACGGGAAACGATCGGGAACTGGAGAACCAGGAGATCGCGGCCCTGCGGCAGTACCGCGTGGACGGTTTCCTGTATGCCATGATGTACCACCGTGTTGTGGAGATCCCCGCCGAACTCGAAGGCAGCCCCACGGTCGTCGTCGACAGCGAAGACGAGAATCGCAAGATTCCCTCGATCTACCCCGACGACGAAATGGCAGGGTACGATGCCACCAATCGGCTGATTCAGGCCGGCTGCAAACGCATCGTTTACTACGGTTCCTCAATCACCATTATCGCCCAGGGGGAGCGGTTCGTCGGGTATCGCCGAGCGCTCGCGGACGCGGGCATCCCCTTCGACGAGCAGTTGGTCGTCAACGTGGAAGAGGCCACAAACGCCGCTTCGGAAGCCGGTCGCGTGTTCGACGAGATCAAGCCGGACGGCATCTTCTGCTTCAACGATGTGCGCGCGACCTTCATCTACGAGGCGGCCAGAGAGCGGTCGGTCGGCATCGGCACAGACGTTTCCGTGATCAGCATCGACAACCAGCCGCTCATTACGGACGTGCTCAAGCCCGCGTTGACCACCTTGGAGCTTCCTCACTACGAAATGGGCTTCGAAGCGGTGCATCAGCTGGTCGCCATGATCGACGATGAAGCCGCCACGGAAAGCCTTGCACGCAGTGAGGATTCGATCAGGCGTTTGGAGAACGGCCCGATGACACCGTTGCGATGCCGCATCATCGAACGCGATTCGATCGTTTCCTGACGGCACTGCGTCTTTGAGTATTTCCATCCATTTTCCATATTCATTTCACACGTGTAGAGGGGTCTACTATGTCGAATACCTATTCCATCTCCGTCGAAACCGGCGGCTACCGGCAGCTCGATCTGTTCGCCGAACGCTGTGGCGAGGGGAACGCCGTCGTCACCGTTGCGGACGGCAACGGCGTCGCAATCGCGGCGCACACCATGCCCATCGCCGAACGCAGGCATCATTTCTCCATTGCGGTGCCGCAGAAATCCACCGTCACCGTGGCGGCAAGCGGCCTGGTTGTACGCTTCGGCTACCTTTCCGAATGCGATGACCTGCTTGACAACGGCGTTCGCTACGTGAACATGAATCCAAGCGACACCGATTGGCCTGCACAGCCCACGCTGGAACAGATCTACAACCGTTTCGGGCGTTCGGGCGCGCATTTCGAACCGTTCGCACGTTGGATGAACGATCCGAACGGCCTGTGCCAGTTCCAAGGGCGCTACCACCTGTTCTTCCAGCTCAACCCGTATGGTTTCGGCTGGGACAATATGCATTGGGGGCACGCGGTAAGCCGTGATCTGGTGCATTGGACTCATCTGCCAGTCTTCCTGGAACCGCAGCCCGAACTGCACACCTACGAGCGTATCGTCGGCGGCGCGTTCTCCGGTTCGGCCGTGACCGTGGACGAGCATGACAATCCGGTCGCCGGCAACGAGGCAAACGCCATCCGCCTGTACCTGACCCGTCATCTGGAAACCCGCGGCGACGAATCCTCCGTCACCGAATACCAGACCACCTGCCTGTGCGAGGACGGCGTGCATGTTCGCGTGGAATCGCCGGTGGCGCTGCGCGCGAATGACGATTTTGGCTATGACTTCCGTGATCCGAAGGTTGAATGCGGCATGGGCGGCGAGGCGCTCGACCCGGATCGTGCCTATATGGTAACCGCCACCAATCTGCCGGTATCGGAATTTAGCGCAGACGCCGCCGATAGTGCGGTTCCCGGCATCAGCACCCAGAACACCGGCGGCTGGTTCACTTATTCTCCTCAGGGCAAGCCGGGGGTCGACCAGCCGAATAACGCCACCGTTCCCGCCATGACATTGTTCTCCGCGAAGAAACCGCTCAAGCGCAATGTGACATGGCGCTACGAAGGGCCGGTGCTCGCCGATTTCGGTCATCAGATCGCACGCACCTACGAATGCCCTGACCTGTTCCAGGTCGACGGCGTGACCGTTGCCGTGGGCGCGCTGATGCATTACCGCGACAAGCAGGGACGTTTCCAGCAGGTGCGCTGGTATGCCGGCGACTTGGTGAACACCGATAATGGTCCGAAACTGGATGTCAAGGCCAGCGACTGGTGCGATTTCGGCACCGGATATTACGCCACGCAAAGCTTCGCCGACGATAACGGCCGTCGCATCGTATTCGGCTGGTTCACCGATTTTCCGGAGATGCGTGTCGAACAGCCATGCCTGGCCAACGGCATGATGTCGCTGCCGCGCGAATTGCATGTGCGTGACGGCAGGCTGTACAGCAAGCCGGTGAGCGAAGTGTACCGCGAGCTGCTCGGCGAGCGTCTTGCCGTGCACGGCGATGGCGGGGATATGGTCGTTACGGCTCCCGGCAACGCATACTATGCGAACGTGCATCTGGCGGATGATGCCGATGCCATCATGGTGCTGGCGAAGGGCGTCAACCCGCAGGACGGCAGGCCGACCGAACTGCTGCTGCAGCGCACTGATGGCGTGACCCGCCTGGTGGCCAAGGGCACTGCGGTGGAGGATGTCGACTTCGACAGCGGCATCACCGATGTTCGCCAGGTGGAGGTGTTCTTCGACCGCAATGTTGTCGAAGTGTTCCTCAATGGCGGTCAGACGGCAGGAAGCATGCTGTTCCAAGGCGCTGATGGCGACGGTGAGCTTCGCATCGCGTCGTCCGGCAAGATCGATGCGGTTGATGCGCGTGCATTGAACGGTATTTGGCGCTAAGACGTAGAGCCGTATCCGGCGGCCCCGTTCCTGCGTGTTCCTTGTGACACGGCGGGTGCGGGGCCGCTGCCGTATGTGCAGGGGTATGTACGCGATATGTGCGAGATATGGGCACGATATGTGCGCTGCGTTGTAATTTGCCGGCGGATGTTGCATGTCATGCTGTGTTGCGACACGGCACGGGTGAATCCGTGGGCGGTGACGACCTAGGTAAACGTTTGACTACTGACATGCGCGTGTGGCGTCTCACCATGTAATGCGAAAAGCGGGAGAGAGGGGTGTTTTGGCACGTGCCTTTCCTATACTTGAGGGCACGTCCGGCAATTCGCCGAGACGGCAACTGGATATTCGCACCTAACATTTAGGGAGTTCCATGAACAAGGCAATCATCACCGTCGTCGGCCAGGACACTGTCGGCATCATCGCCCGCGTCTGCACCTATCTTTCCGCGCACCAGGTCAACGTGCTCGACATCTCCCAGACCATCATCGACGGTTTCTTCAACATGATGATGATTGTGGATTATTCCAACGCGGACGAGGAATTCGGCACAGTCGTCGACGACCTCGACAAGCTCGGCGAGGAGATCGGCGTGCGCATCCGCTGCCAGCGCGAAGAGATCTTCACCAAGATGCACCGCGTCTGATCCGCGGCACACGTAAGCCATGCAAGCAACCGAAGCCACGAATCGTACCAATCGTAAGGAAAAACCATGCTGAATATCATGGAGGTCCACGAGACCAACAAGATGATCGAGCAGGAGAAGCTCGACGTGCGCACCATCACCATGGGCATCAGCCTGCTGGATTGCGCAGCCGACAGCGTCGACGAGGTCTGCGAGAACATCTACAACAAGATCACCACGTACGCCAAGGACCTCGTGTCCACCGGCCGGGCCATCGAACGCGATTTCGGCATCCCGATCGTCAACAAGCGCATCACTGTCACCCCGATTTCCCTGGTCGGCGCAAGCTCCTGCAAGAGCTCCGAGGATTTTGTCAAGATCGCACACGCACTCGACCGCGCGGCCAAGAAGGTCGGCGTCGACCTGATTGGCGGCTACTCCGCGCTCGTGTCCAAGTCCATGACCCCGGCTGAGGAAATGCTCATCCGCTCCCTGCCGCAGGCCCTGTCCGAAACCGACATCGTTTGCTCCTCCGTGAACGTGGGCTCCACCAAAACCGGCATCGACATGAACTCCGTCGAACTGCTCGGCCACATCGTCAAGGACATCGCGCACGCCACCGCAGACAATGATTCCTACGGTTGCGTGAAGTTCGTGGCGTTCTGCAACGCCCCGGACGACAACCCGTTCATGGCAGGCGGCTTCCACGGCGTGACCGAAGGCGACGCGGTCATCAACGTTGGCGTCTCCGGACCGGGCGTGGTCTCCCGCGCGCTCGACGAGGCCAAGGGCAAGGACTTCGAGTTCCTGTGCGAAACCATCAAGCGCACCGCGTTCAAGATCACGCGCGTCGGCCAGCTGGTGGCCCAGGAGGCCTCCCGCCGACTCGGAGTGCCATTCGGCATCATCGACCTCTCGCTCGCCCCGACCCCCGCCGTGGGCGACTCCGTCGGCGAAGTGCTGGAGAAGATCGGCCTCGAAAAGGACGGCCCCACAGGACCCCCAGCCGCGCTCTCCAGGGGCGACGCCCAGGTGAAGCAGGGGGGCAGCCTCGCGTCCTCCTATGTGGGCGGCCTGTCCGGCGCGTTCATTCCGGTCTCCGAAGACAAGAACATGATCGACGCGGCCAACAACGGTTGCCTGAAGATCGAAAAGCTTGAGGCCATGACCTGCGTATGCTCCGTCGGCCTTGACATGATCGCCATCCCCGGCGACACCACCGCGGCCACCATTTCCGGCATCATCGCCGACGAGGCGGCCATCGGCATGGTCAACCAGAAGACCACTGCCGTGCGTGTAATCCCGGTGGAAGGCAAGGGCGTGGGCGAGATGGCCAACTTCGGCGGCCTCATGGGCTACGCGCCGATCATTCCGGTGAACCAGACCAGCTGCGAGGCCTTCGTGACCCGTGGCGGCCGCATTCCGGCGCCGATCCACTCCTTCAAGAACTGACGTTCTTACGAAAGAACCCGACCTTCCTGCACGGAGGGCCGGGCTCTTTTGCGTTTGTAAAACTGTTTTTACTTACCGCCGGCAAAGTTCAACTGTCGCCAGGCTTCGTAGATGGCGATGGAGGCGCAGTTGGTGAGATTCAGGCTACGCAGCGAAGGACGCATCGGCAGACGCACCTGCTCGGCCACATGCGGGCCGGCCATGATGTCCATCGGATCGGGGATATTGCCCGGTTCCGGACCGAACAGCAGGATGTCGGTCGGCTTGTATTCGATGTCGGTGTACAGCTTGGTGGCGTGCGCGGTGAAGGCGATGATGCGCGAATCCGGCATCGATTCCACCAGATCCTCGAAATTCGGGTGCAGCACCACATGCGCCATGTCATGGTAGTCGAGCCCCGCACGGCGCAGCTTGGTATCCCGCAGATTGAAACCCAAAGGTTCCACCAGGTGCAGAATCGTTCCCGTCACGGCGCACAGGCGGATCGCGGAACCCGTGTTGCCCGGAATACGCGGGGAGTAGTAGCACAGGTGCGGGGTGGAGGTCTCCGCCTTCGCTGCGTCCTTCGCGCTCAGCATCGCGTCCACCACGGAAATCGGATTGCCGTGCGCGTCGGTCACCAGTTCGTCCGGGCCGTAATTGGACTTGCGGTACCCGTATTCGAACATCTTCTCGACCTTGGCTTCGGCCGCCTGCGTCTCGGCGTCGCGCGTTGCGCCCTGCGCGTTATCGGTATGTTCTTCGTTCGTCATAAATGCTAAGAATAGGAACGATGAACGACACGAACACCACATACGACACCGCCGTACGTGACGCCGACTTTGACGACTTTGCCGATTCCGCCACCGCCGTCACCTCCGATGCTTCCGATGCTGACGAAATCGCAACGACGCTCGCGCAATGGTGGCAGACCAACGCGCGCGACCTGCCATGGCGATTCGGCCGCACCACACCGTGGGGCGTGCTCGTTTCCGAAGTGATGAGCCAGCAGACGCAGATGGGCCGCGTCGTGCCGTATTGGACCGCATGGATGGACCGATGGCCGGACGCAGCCGCGCTCGCCGACGCCCCGAAATCCGACGTGATCACCGCATGGGGGCGGCTTGGCTATCCGCGGCGCGCCCTGCGATTGCAGGAATGCGCGCACGTCATCGCATACGATTACGCCGACGAGCTGCCGCATACGTACGACGAATTGCTTGCTCTGCCCGGCATCGGTGATTACACGGCAAGCGCGGTGCTGTCGTTCGCTTTCGGCGAACGTATCGCGGTGGTCGACACGAACATCCGCCGTGTGCTGTCACGTGCGTTCGTCGGCGTCGAATCGCTCGGCGGCAGCGCAAGTCCCGCGGAACGCGCGCTGGCGAAACGGCTGCTGCCGGACGATGATTCCGCGAAATGCCGTCGTTTCGATCGCCCGTCCGTTGTGTGGAACCAGGCCGTCATGGAACTCGGCGCGACGGTGTGCACTGCGAAATCGCCATTATGCGAAGCCTGTCCGATCGCCGGAAAATGCGCGTTCCTACGCAACGGAAGACCGGGATTGGGGCAGCGGCGTACGCGACCACGCCAACGATTCCAAGGTACGGACCGGCAGGTGCGCGGGCTGGTGCTGAACGCGCTGCGCGGCCTGCCGGATGGCGAGACGGTGCTTGATCGCAAGAGCGTCGAACGGCTGTGGAACGACCACGTGCAGCTGGACAAATGCATCGCGTCGCTTGACGAGGACGGTCTGATCGAAATCCTGCCCGGGGGAGGGGTGCGGCTGCCGGTGTAACGTACACGGCATGCGTGGTGCGTGCGGCCGCGGTGCCGCACGGAGGATGACACGCTAGACTGGGAGCCATGGCTTACAAGACCTCCCCGCGGACCGGTAAGAAACGTACGAAACAACAGCAGGCGATGTATCGCCGCCGCCGCATCGTTTTCGGTATCGCGACGGTGCTGGTGCTGAGCTTCATCGTATTCTGCCTGTATTCGCTGACGCAGGGCGTCGTCGCTGTCAACCGCGAAATCCACCATGCCGATGTTTACGCGATCTCCCGCAAGGAGGTGCCGTCGCCGATCCAACAGCAGAAAAGCAGCGTCCCCGATTGCGACGCATCCAACGTCGCGCTGTCGCTTACTCCGGCCGCATCGAGCTTCGGTGTGGGCGGCACGATGGACTTCACCGCTTCCGTGAAATACAACGGTTCCGGCAAGGCTGGCTGTCTGATCGACGTGTCCCAGGCGGGCATGGTGCTGACGATCAAGTCGGGCAAGGACGTGGTCTGGAAATCGAACGTATGCTCCGTGGACACGGATTACCGGCTGATAGCCAAGGGCGACGAGGTCAAGCAGACGATCACTTGGCCGGGCGTGCGTTCCGGCAGCGAATGCGCCGACGCGGCGGACCTGCCGAACGTGGACCGTGGCGTGTATTCGGCCCAACTGTCAGTCAAAGGACATGCGAAAACCAAGTCGGAACCGGTCGGCATCACAGTGGAATAAAATCTACAGGTTATGCTATTCTTATGACTTTGCGTAGATGCGTGTCATATAGCGGGCACGCTGACAAGGAAGAAGCGCCCGCGTATTAGGCATATGGTGGCCAATGAGAGCGCTTCCGGGGAAACATATCGATACGATTAGCGAGCGATAAGGAACGTCCATTGGCTGAGGCTACGACGAACACCACCACCATCATCGCACGCGCCGACCAGCATGATATTGATCTGCACAAGGCGTCGGACCGTGTGAATTTCGGCTCCATCCGCGAGCCCATTGATGTACCCTACCTGTTGGGTGTACAGACTGACAGCTTTGACTGGCTCATCGGCAACGAGCGCTGGCAGAAGCGAGTCCAGGAGGATCTGGAGAACGGCACCAACACCGTGCCCCACACCTCCGGTCTTGACGAGGTCTTCCAGGAGATCTCCCCGATCGAGAACTTCGCTCAGACCATGAGCCTGACCTTCTCCGATCCGTACTTCGAAGAACCGCGCCACACCGTGCAGGAATGCAAGGAGAAGGATTACACCTACTCCGCGCCGCTGTACGTGAACGCCGAATTCGAGAACGGCGACACCGGCGAAATCAAGTCCCAGACCGTGTTCATGGGCGATTTCCCGCTGCAGACCCCGCACGGCACCTTCATCATCGGTGGTACCGAGCGAGTGATCGTGTCCCAGCTCGTGCGTTCCCCGGGCGTGTACTTCGACCGTTCCCAGGACCGTACCTCCGATAAGGAAGTCTTCGGCGCGAAGATCATCCCGAGCCGTGGCGCATGGCTCGAGTTCGAGATCGACAAGCGCGACGTCCTCGGCGTGCGCGTGGACCGCAAGCGCAAGCAGTCCGCCATCGTGTTCCTCATGGCCATCGGCATGACCAAGGATGAAATTGCCGACGCCTTCAAGGACTACCCGCTGGTCATGGACGCTCTCGCCAAGGAGACCGTGCAGACCCAGGACGAGGCCCTGACCGACCTGTACCGCAAGATCCGTCCGGCCGACACCCCGACCCCGGAAGCCGGCAAGAACCTGCTGGACTCCTTCTACTTCAACACCAAGCGTTACGATCTGGCCCGCGTCGGCCGTTACAAGATCAACCGCAAGCTTGGTCTGGAAAAGGACGTCAACGACCGCAGCCTGTCCCGCGAAGACATCATCGCCACCATCAAGTACCTGGTCACCCTGCATGCGGGCGAGACCAAGTTCCCGGGCAAGCGCGACGGCCAGGACGTTGACCTGCGCGTGGACGTCGACGATATCGACCACTTCGGCAACCGTCGTATCCGCCAGGTCGGCGAGCTGATCCAGAACCAGCTGCGCACCGGCCTGAGCCGTATGGAGCGTGTGGTCCGCGAGCGTATGTCCACCCAGGCTCCGGGGGCCCTGCCCCCGGCGACCCCGGGGGCTGGGGGGGGCGAGGCGGGCGGCGG
>ERZ1023894.281-NODE-281-length-10377-cov-7.350610_pt1 | contig 10377 bp, 8 predicted proteins | sample MGYA00380398_ERZ1023894 | MGnify/ENA primary metagenome ERZ1023894 (study PRJEB33179, sample SAMN07448994) | human gut metagenome | biome: Human-gut; feature: Human associated habitat; material: Faeces | host: Homo sapiens | place: India: Bhopal | collected...
CCCGCGCCCGAACTCTCAAGGACGCCGCAGACCTCGCACAGCAGCTGGTCCGGCGCGCCCGCCGACGCCTCGGCGGCAGCGGACGGCCGCGGCTACCGTTCCTTGACCTGCGCGGAACGCTTGTCGGCAGCCTGCGACACCGCGTCGATAGATGCTTCGTCGGCAGGCTCGGCCATCGGATCGTTCACTGGATTATCGACGACACGTTCAGCCATCGCCTTGCCCGAACGGGTGCCGAAGAGACAAGCGTCCAACAGCGAGTTGCCGCCCAGACGATTCGCGCCATGCACCGACACGCAGGAGCATTCGCCAGCGGCGAACAGACCGTCCACGACGGCGCGTTCGCCATCGACCCAACGGTAGACTTCGCCGTCGGTGGTGATGGGGATGCCGCCCATGGTGTAATGCGCGGTGGGTTTGACCGGCACATAGTCGCGGGTCGGATCGAGATCGGCATACTGTTCGATGGTCTCCACCACCTGCGGCAGCACCTCATGCATATGATCCGCATCGATGCCGGTCATATCCAGCCAGACACAATCCTTCGGCCCATCCGGATCCTTCGGATCGGCGATTCCTCGTCCGGCGTCGATTTCAGCCATGATGGAACGGCTCACCACATCACGCGCGGCAAGGTCGGCATGACCCGGCGCGTAATGTTCCATGAATGCCTCGCCATCGGAGTTGCGCAGCATGCCGCCTTCCGCACGTGCCGCCTCAGACAGCAGAATGCCGGTATGGGCGAGACCGGTCGGATGGAACTGCACGAACTCGCTATCCTCAAGCTGAAGGCCGGCGGACAATGTCAACGCCATGCCGTCACCGGTCAGATCCCACGAATTCGACGTGGTATGGAACAGACGGCCGGCACCGCCAGTGGCCATCAGCACATTGCGTGCGTGGATGGCATGCGTCTCGCCCTTGTGCGTGTCGAACGCCACCACGCCCTCGACCTTGCCGTGGTCTTCGGAAACCACCAGATCGGTCACATACCATTCCTCGGCGAACTCAACGCCCTCGGCCACGCACTGCTGCCACAGCGAGAACAGAATCTGATGCCCGATGCGGTCGGCCGCATAAGCGGCGCGGCGGACCGGTTCCTTGCCGAAATCCTTGGTATGGCCTCCGAAACGGCGCTGCGCGATATGGCCGTCATCGGTACGCGAGAACGCGACGCCGGCATGCTCCAGCGCGATCACAGTGGCAGGAGCCTGTTCGGCAAGCAGCTTCGCCGCATCCTGGTCGACAAGCCAGTCGCCGCCTTTGACTGTGTCATAGTAATGCCAATGCCAATCGTCTTTCTCCACGTTGCCAAGGCTGGCCGCAATGCCGCCTTCCGCGGAGCCGGTGTGCGAACGCAGCGGCTGCAGTTTGGATATCACCAGGATGTTCGGTTCGATGCCGTCCGCCCTCATCTGGCGCATCCGCTCGCTACGGAGCATTCCCAACGCTGCGGACAGGCCGGCCGCGCCTGCGCCGACGATCACTGCATCATACATATCTTCAACATGCTTCGGACTCATACCACCGATTCTCGCACAAGGTGTGACCTCGCACGTTCGACGCGGCTGAGGTGGAGGTGCCGGGCCTGCTATCGCTGCTCGGCGATGATCCATCCGGACCGCATGCTGATGCGGCCTTCAAGCTCCAAGGAGCCCAGTTCGCGCATGATTCGCGAGACGGGATATTCTCCCGGATGCGTCTTGTCCATCAGATCGAGCAGATCGTCGGCGGAGACGTGGCCGTTTGCTTCGGCGCAAGTTTTAATGGCGGCGAGTATGGCATCGTCGGATTCATCTGTCGATTCCTGCGGATGTTCGGTGTCATCCGGCAGGTCGACATGTTGCGGGCGATGCGCGCTATGGCATAGTTCGTCGATCTCCGCCAGTGAGCAGACGATGGTGGCTCTGCCGTCTTGGATAAGGCGATTGCAGCCGGTGTTATGCGGCATGGTGATGTCTCCCGGCACGGCGAACAGATTGCGGTTGAGTTCGTTCGCCCAGCCTGCGGTGTTGAGCGCGCCGGAACGCGCACGTGCCTGCGCCACGATCAGAGTGGATGACAATGCCGCGATCAGACGGTTGCGCAGCAGGAACCGTCTTGCCTCCGGCACGGTTCCGGGGCACAGTGCGGAAATCAAAGCGCCCGAATGGCTTTCGATCTGCTCGAACAGGTTCTGGTTGCTTTTCGGACCGATATGGTTCAGTCCGCCAGCGAATACGGCGACGGTGCGTCCTGCCAGCGCGGCGCTCATTTCGTCCATGGCTTTGACCGCGCCCCAATGTGCCGCGGCGTCGGTGCCCAGCGCGCCGCCGGATACCACCAGATGTCCGGCACGCGCCATCCGAAGGGCCAACTCGTGGGCGCTTTGCCTACCGTAGTCGCTTACGCCCCGTGAGCCGACGATACCCACCGGCTCGGGGCATGACACCAGCGCCTTCGAATCGCCTTTGCCCCATAGGCAGAGCGGGGAGGCCCAGTCGGTGCGCAGTGAAAGGTCGTTCAGTTGGCTGGGCCAACAGGGGTGATGCGGGGCGATGATCCACTGCGTGCCGTCTGCTGTGAACCAGTCTCGCAATGCGTCCGGATCCTTGCTGGGCAACGATGCCAGACGTTGCTGCCATGACACCAGCGAGCCATGGAACGAAGCCATCCCGCGGGCGTTGATGGTGCGTCCCCAACGAGTGACGCCGTTGATGAACGCCGCATCCAATGACGTGCAGGCCGCGGCCGTCACATTTTCGTGATTGCCAGGGCCGCTGTCAGCGATCAGCTGTAGCGCGCTTGCCGCGGAGCCGGTGCCTTTGACCAGCGCGTACATCATCGCGTCGGCGCTGTCCAGGCAGAAGGTGAGCACCGCGCGGGCCAGGGTCTCGTCGTCGATCGTCACCATCATGCCAGCCTCGTTCTCATGGATATTCCCTGCATCATTTCCTCAGGTCCTGGGGAAGTCTTTCCCGCCAGATCGGATAATGTCCACGCAAGCCGCATGGCACGGTCGGCGCCACGCAGGCTCAGCCGCTCGCTCGCCAAGGCGCGGTTGACCAATTCGATGGCCTTGGGGGAGGTGTTGGCTCTCAGCCAGGTGCCGGTAGCCTGCGCGTTGCAGCACCAGCCGAATTCGCGGAACCGTTCCTGCGCCATCTGCCGGGCAACGATGACACGCAGACGTATGGCATGGCTCGAATCGCCGGAGGGAGCGTTCCCCGGACTTATCCGCTCCACCGGAGGCACCTCGATCTGGATGTCGATACGGTCGAGGATCGGTCCGGAAAGCCGGCTGAAATACTTGACGCGGTCCTTTTCTCGGCAGGTGCAGCGCTCGCCGTTGCCGTACGCGTAGCCGCACGGGCAGGGATTCGCCGCCATAATCAGTTGGAAGCGAGCCGGATAGTATGTGGTGCCTTTCGCTCTGGAAATCGCGACATATCCGGATTCCAAAGGTTCGCGCAGCGTCTGCAGCGTACGCGCCGAGAATTCCGGAGCCTCGTCCATGAACAGGATGCCGCGATGCGCGCGGGTGATGGCTCCGGGCTGGGCCAATCCTGCGCCTCCACCCACCAGCGCGGCGGTCGACGCGGTATGGTGGGGCGCCTCGAACGGTGGAACGTCGCTGATTCCGTATCCGGGAAGCGTGCCGCATAACGAACGAATCGAGGCCACTTCAAGCTGTTCCGTCTCGTTCAAAGGACTCATGATGCCGGGAATGCGCGAAGCGAGCATGGTCTTGCCTGTGCCGGGCGGACCGGTCATCATCAGATGATGGCCTCCGGCGGCAGCCACCTCCAACGCCCATTTGGCCGCTTGCTGGCCCATCACTTCGCTCATGTCGCCGGGCGGAGGGCACATGCCCGTGGCGCCGACATCGGCGTTCACGGCATGCGTGGCTTCGGGAATCCGGTAGTCCGCATCGCCTCCCATCAGTTCGATGAGCTCTCCGACATGCCTCACGCCGATCGCCTTGACATCCGGAACGAGACGGGCCTCATCAAGGTTGGCGTAAGGCACGATGATTGTTGCGATTCCCTGCTCCCGCGCATGCAGCATGATGGGCAGCAGTCCGTTGATGGGCAATACGGTGCCGTCAAGATTCACCTCGCCAAGCACGATGGTGCCGGCCAGACAGTCATGGGCGATTGCGCCGGCCGCGCTGAGCACGCTGGCCGCGATGGCCAGATCATGCGAAGAGCCTTTCTTCGGCATGGACGCTGGGGAGAGATTGACCGTGACACGGGTTTCCGGCCATTTGAAACCACTTGCCTGGCATGCCGACTTGACCCGTTCGCGCGCCTCGGACAATGAGATGTCGGGCAGGCCGATGATGGAGAAATAGGGAAGTCCAGGGGATACGAACGCTTGAATCTGGACGATGAAGGCTTTCAAACCGATCAGTCCTACGGAAAGGGCGCTGCCGATGGCCATCAGAACGCTCCCTCGATATGATGCAGCAAAGGTCTGTCTCCCTGCACCACGACGGTGACGACGTCAAAACGCACGCCACTGTTCGGCATGCGGTGCTCCGGCGCCGTCAGCCATTGCACGGCGGCATGGCGCAGATTGATTTGCTTGGAAGCGGTCACCGCCTCCTGAGGGGTGCCGTAGCGCATCGTACGTCTGGTTTTGACCTCGACGAAAACGATCTGGCCCATCGGATTGCGCGACACGACGTCGAGTTCGCCGTATCGGCAATGCCAGTTGCGGTCGAGCGTCCGCCACCCTTGGCTTTCCAACCATGCGGCGGCGTACTGTTCTCCCAGCTCGCCGATCTGTCGGGAACGCAGCGTGCCGTCATGCAGACGCCGCGCTAGGGAATCGAGAATCTGCTCCGGCGGCTGCGTTGGGGCCGGAACATCATGTGATGATGAATGGTTCATGGCCCTAGTCCAACAGACAGAAGCCACGCATGACAAGGCCGATAGGCTAATGTGGATAACTTACGTATCTCGGGCGTGTCGTGGATAGTCGGTGGATGAGTCGACGCTATCCACACCTATCCACAACACGATCCAAGGCCTCTGTGCGAAAAGAGTGACCGATGAACCGTCAACGACGGGTCAAAGCGGTCAATTCGTCGAGATTGAGTTCGAAGCTCACGCCTCGTTCCTCATGATTCGGCTGATACTGGGTGCTTTCCATCGCATGGCGGACGAACTCGCCGGCGATGTTCGCGGCCTCGGCCAGAGGACGGCCAGCCATCACCGCGCCGCACAGCGCCGACGCGAACGCGTCGCCGGTGCCGTGGGTCATGAACGGCAGCTTGGCATGCGCCAGCTCCTGTTTTCCGGCGACGCCCGTCGAAGCTGACGCCACATAGTTGCGAATCATGCCATCCCCTCGATCGATGCCCTTAAGCACCACGTTCTTCGCGCCGGCGGCAAGCAACGCCCCAAGAATCTCATCCACCTGCGCGTCGTCGATATCCTGGCCTGGATAGTCACGGCCCGTCAAAATGGATGCCTCGGTAAGATTCGGCATCAGCGCATCCGCGCCATCCACCAGCGTGCCCATCGCCCGACACAGCTCAGGAGTGTACGTGGCGTAGATTTCTCCGCCGTCGCCCATCACCGGATCCACCAACCGCAAGGCATGCGGATACTCCGCGTATAGGCGTTTGATGATTGCGACCTGGTCCGCGGAACCAAGAAAACCGGAATAGACGCCATCCAAATCGACGTTCTCCTGACGCCATGCGTCCAGATAGCCGTCCAGAATCTCGGTCGTATCGTGGAACGTGAATACCTCGTAGCGCGTGTGCGCGGAAAACAGCGCCGTCGGCACCGGACAAACGTCGCAGCCGGCCGCCGACAGAATCGGAATGGCCGCCGTCAGCGAACACTTGCCATAACCGCACATGTCATGCACCGCGGCGACGCGCGGAATATACCGCGGATCACGGTCGTACAGAATCTCATCGCTCATATCGGAACCTCTCTTGCGATTTGCCTGCCCATGACTTTAGCCGTTCCCCTGACCTGACGCGCATCCGTTCCTCACGGTGGGTCACCGGCATGCGGGACTTCGGCGTGTCGAATGGTTCCGAATGGTTTTTTCAACGGTTGGGGGAGTGGGGAAAGCCAATGATTCCAACGGTTTATAAGGGGATATAGGCAAGTGCGATAACGTTCGGCTTGCGTTGCGCTCGCCGGCCGGTTTATTGTCGCTACCAACACCTGGCCAAGCGCCCTACACGGCAGGGCGGGTGGCCAACCAAGACGAGAACAACGAACCCTTATCCAAGGAGAGCGCATCATGGCAAACAAGAACTATCGTTTCGAAACCCTGCAGCTGCACGTCGGCCAGGAGCAGGCCGACCCGGCCACCGACTCCCGCGCGGTGCCGATCTACCAGACCACCAGCTACGTCTTCCACAACTTCGACCACGCCGAGGCCCGCTTCGGACTGGCGGACCCGGGCAACATCTACGGACGTCTGACCAACTCCACCCAGGGCGTGTTCGAAGACCGCATCGCGGCCCTCGAAGGCGGCACCGCGGGCCTGGCCGTCGCGTCCGGCGCGGCCGCCGTGGAATACGCGGTGCGCAACATCACCCAGTCCGGCGACCACATCGTCGCAGCCAAGAACGTGTACGGCGGCACCTTCAACCTGCTGCGCCACACCCTGCCGCGCGACGGCATCACCACCACCTTCGTCTCCGCCGAGAACCCGCAGGAGTTCGAGGACGCCATCCAGGAGAACACCAAGCTCGTCTACTTCGAGACCTTCGGCAACCCGAACGCCGACCTGCCCGACTTCGAGGCCATCACCGCCATCGCCCACAAGCACCACCTGCCGGTGATCGTGGACAACACCTTCGCCTCCCCGTACCTGTTCCGCCCGCTGGAGCACGGCGCCGACGTCGTTGTGGAATCCGCCACCAAGTTCATCGGCGGCCACGGCACCACCCTCGGCGGCGTGATCGTGGAAGGCGGCAAGTTCAACTGGGCCGAAGTGCCGGGCAAGTTCCCGACCCTGACCGAGCCGGATCCGTCCTACCATGGCCTGAACTTCTATGAGGCCCTCGGCGGCGCCGCCTTCGTGACCCGCGTGCGCGCCATCCTGCTGCGCGACACCGGCGCCACCCTGTCCCCGTTCGCGGCCTTCCTGCTGCTGCAGGGCACCGAAACCCTGTCCCTGCGCGTCGAACGCCACGTCCAGAACGCGCTGAAGGTCATCGACTACCTGAAGACCGTGCCGGAGGTCGAGTCCATCTCCCACCCGTCCATCGAAGGCCGCAAGGACAACGACCTGTACAAGAAGTACTTCCCGAACGGCGGCGGTTCCATCTTCACCTTCGACATCAAGGGCGGCAAGGACGCGGCACGCGTGTTCATCGACAACCTGCACCTGTTCAGCCTGCTGGCCAATGTGGCCGACGCCAAGAGCCTCGTGATCCACCCGGCCTCCACCACGCACTCCCAGGAGACGCTGGAGGAGCTCGAGGACCAGGGCATCCACCAGGGCACCATCCGCCTGTCCATCGGACTGGAGAACATCGACGACATCATCGAGGACCTCGAAAGCGGCTTCAAGGCCTTGCGCGAATCCGGTCTGGCCAAGTGACTTTGGTCTGAAACAACTGTCGGGCGGTCCGCTGCACCATGAGAAGGGGGTGTTGCGGGCCGCCCGCTTTGCACTGCGCTTGTAACGCGGATGGGATAAAATTTTCGCTTGTTGCGATATGGTATGTCGCAATTTGATACATCGAAAGAAATTCCTTGCGATTTCTTTACAAATCGTAGGAAAAGCAAGATGATTTTGCTATTTTGGTAAAAAAGAGAGAAGAAGACTGTATTATGACGCAGGACGTCAAGAACGATATCAAGAAAGCTATTCAGGTCAACACCATCCCGTTGGTCGCCATCATGACCGCGGTCACCACCGTGCTGACCATGTTCGTGAAGATTCCGACCCCGACCCGTGGATACCTCAACCTGTCCGACACGATGATTTTCTTCAGCTCCTATGCGTTCGGCCCGTGGGTCGGCGGCATCATCGGCGGTCTTGGACCGGCGTTGTCCGACCTCATCTCGGGATACCCGCAGTGGGCAATCTTCACCTTCATCATCGACGGTCTGCAGGCGGTGCTCGTGGGTCTGCTGGTCCGTGAATTCAAACCGGCCAACGTCGTCATCGGCTCTCTGGTGGCCGGCGTGTGGAAGGTGTTCGGCTACTTCATCGCCGGCGGCATCCTGTCCGGCTTCGGTCCGGCCCTAGGCGAAATCATCGGCAACTCATTCCAGATGGTTGTCGGCCTGATCGTTGGCTTCGCACTGTTCTCCGCGGTGCGCAAGGCTTATCCGCCGCTGGTGCGACTCGGCAACCTCAGCGTCAAGGCCGGCGAGTGATACATTATTGTCTTGCATAAATAAAGCCCGTGGGTTCACCGATGAACGGCGATTCCACGGGCTTTATTTATACATATTCGTTCATATAGTATCCGTAGTGGCTGTGTTCGCGGCCGGTGCAATGGGCTGATGTGCTGAAAGATATGGAGAAGAGCGCATGATCACGGTACGTGATTTGAGTTGGCAGTATGAGCCATTGGTGGATGGCGGCAAGCCGGTGGATAGCCTCAAGCATGTCAGCTTCGATATCAAATCAGGCTCGTTCGTGGGCGTCATCGGACCGACCGGCGCCGGCAAATCCACCCTGTGCATGGCTTTGGCCGGAATCATCCCGAATCTGGCGGACGGCACCATGACCGGACTGGTGGAAGTCAACGGCATGAACACCAGCCGTCATTCCGTATCGGCGTTGTCCGAACGTATCGGCTACGTGCAGCAGGATCCCGAAGCGCAGCTGTTCTGCGCGAGCGTTGAGGATGAGATCGCCTTTCCTTTGGAAAACCGCGGCATCGCACCGGACATCATCGACAAGCAGATCGACGTCATGCTCGATCTGGTCGGCATGACCGGCTACCGCAAGCGCGTGCCGGCCAGCCTGTCGGGCGGGCAGATGCAGCGTGTGGCCATCGCGGCGGCATTGGCGGCGGAACCCGACGTGCTCATCCTTGACGAACCGACTGCGGCGCTCGATCCGGAAGGCAAGCAGGAAGTCTTCGATGTGCTTGAACGCATCCGGCAGACCCGTTCCATGACGGTGATCATGGCGGAACAGGACACGGAGCATATCGCCTATTGGGCCGACCAAGTGCTGTTCATGGTCAATGGGGAATTGGTGCGCAACGGCGACGCCAGCCTGTTCGTCCGTGAAAAAGGACTGCTGGAATCCTCCGGCGTGCAGGTCGCGGACGATCCGCTGCCGCAGGTCAAGGCCGTACAGCAGGGCAAAAAGCATAAGAAGGACAAAAAGAATCAGCCGGAACGGTCCAAGGACGTGGTCATCAGCCTGGACCATGTCTCCTACCAATATGAGCGCGGCGGCAATGCATCGAAAGCTCTGGACGACGTAACGTTCGACATCGAACGTGGCTCATTCATCGGACTCATCGGACGTAACGGCTCCGGCAAGACCACACTCGCCAAACATCTGAACGGACTGATCCGACCCACGCAGGGCACGGTGACGGTAGATGGGCTCGACGCCTCCAAACACAGCGTCGGCGAAATGGCGGCCCACGTCGGATTCGTCTTCCAGAATCCCGACCATCAGATCTTCTGCTCCACCACCAAGGAGGAAATCGCATTCGGTCCTACCGCGCTTGGACTGGACGGAGCCACCGTGTTCAAACGCGTCGACGAGATGCTGACGCTGTTCGACCTGCACCGTTATGAAGACGTCTCGCCGGCCACGCTCGGCTACGGCGAACGCCGTGCGGTGGCGCTGTCATCCGTGCTTGCAATGCGCACGCCGATCCTCGTGCTCGACGAGCCTACGGCCGGTCTCGACCACCGTCTCGCAGCACGCTTCCTCGGCACCATCGAGAAACTCAACCAGCGCGGCGTCACCATCGTCATGATCAGCCACGACATGCGCGCGGTATACCGGTACTGCACGCATGTGCTGGAATTGGAGGACGGAAAAGTCGTGCAGTATGGGCCGATCGACAGGTCCGAAGCGGCGCAGAAGCAATCTCGGACCATCCGCAAACCGCGTAAATCCAATGGGCCCGTTTCGGCGACGCATGTGCTGCTGAAAGTCACCAAGCATGAGGAAGGACGACACTGATGGACGCCGATTTGTATGTACCGGGCGACGGCTGGCTGCATCGCGCCGACCCCCGTGTGAAATTCCTCATCACCGTGGTCATGTTGGTGTTGTGCCTGGTATGGCGCAACTGGGCGTTCATACTTGACGTTCTGATCATCGAACATCTCATGCTCCTCACCGACGGCGTGCCGCTGAGACGCAGCGGCTGGGTGTGGCCGCTCGTCGCCGTGAGCCTCGTGTTCATCGTGGGGCTGTGGGCGATTTTCG
>ERZ1023894.283-NODE-283-length-10268-cov-8.262117_pt1 | contig 10268 bp, 10 predicted proteins | sample MGYA00380398_ERZ1023894 | MGnify/ENA primary metagenome ERZ1023894 (study PRJEB33179, sample SAMN07448994) | human gut metagenome | biome: Human-gut; feature: Human associated habitat; material: Faeces | host: Homo sapiens | place: India: Bhopal | collected...
TGTCCGGAAAGTTGCGCACTTTGGATCATGGCCGTCCATGGCGCGATGATCAGTTTGCTCCCGTGAGGTTGTCATCAAGCCGGGACATGTCCAGGTAGCGGCGGACGCCCATTCCCTGTAGGTCGGCGGCGTCTTCGAGAGCACGTTGCGCATGAAATGCACCATGCACCGCCGGTAGCGTTCGATCACCGCGGACTCGAACAGGGTGCCCTTAAGTTTCGGCACCTTCAGCTCGAGCCTGCCGGCCTTGGCGGTGAGCTTGCGTTCGTAGTGGCCGGCCCTGTACGCCTTCCGCTCTCCGGTGCGCTCGTACTTGGCGGCGTTGGTGATCTCGTCGGCCTGAAGCGTCGGGTATCGCGTTGAGGATCTGCGTCATCTTCTCGGTGATCGGCCGGTCGAGCCTGGTCTCGAGTAGGTTCTGGTCGATCCGCATGATGTTCGAGGGTCTTGGTTCCGTCTCCTGGCTTCCAATCGCGGTTTTTGTTTTGGCGAATGAAAATCGTACACAGGACGCGGGCCATGCCCTCTTACGTCAGGGCTGGAATCCGAAAGTGCGCAAGAATTCGGGCGTTATCTTGCTTGGCGATGCCTCCGAATATATTGGCCACAACTTTTACTTTGCTTTCCGAGGTGTTGCTGACAGCAACGTATTGAATGGCTTTTTGCAGGCACTTAATTGATGCGGCTGCAAAAAGCGGTCGGTATTTTCTGGCTGAATTCTTTGAGTGCGGAGCGGCAGAAAGCAAAAACTTTGATAAATGCCATGTAAAACTGCTCAACATCTGTTTGATCGAAAGCCCGCTACAAATCTGCCATAATAACGCAGATAGACCGGTTGAAATGGGAAGAAGCGCAGAGTGTGGGGCGTTCGCCTTGGAAACGGACGCCCCACATTTCCTGTGTGGGAATTTATAGCATTCCGATCAGCCCATGGTCGTGGCCGTCGCGCGCGAAGGCTGGAATCGTGTCTATTCCGGCGTCGACAGTGATTTTCTGCCCACCTTCATACACTTTGCCGGTGCGTAGATCCGTCCATGTGATGCTAGCGTTTCCGGGAAGCGTCACCTCACGCGACCTAGCTCCGGCCTCAACTACGGGGGCCACTAGGATATCAGGGCCGAACATGTATTCATCGGCGATATCAGACACCGACTTGTCTTGAGGGAACTCGTAGAAGAGTCCGCGAACCAAAGGCTGGCCATCGATATGTGCTGATTCGAACAGTTCTCGAGTGTAAGGGCGCATTTTCTCGCGAATGGCAATGAACTTTCGGAAGATCTGCTCCATCTCGGGGCCATAGCTCCAAGGCTCATTGTCGGCACCACTTGGCGAACGGTGGTCTCCGGCCGAATTAGTGATGGTCTCCTTGCCGGTTGCCGTATGCAGACTACGATCGCCATGGTTGCGCATGACCGGCAGGAAGCATGAGAACGCACACCAGCGGGCCAACAACTCCTTGAAATCGTCCGAATCAATTATCCCATCATGGAAACCGCCCATATCGGTGGTGAACCAAGGGATACCGGCCATGCCCATGTGAATGGCGCAGGTAATCTGGGCACGGAGGTCGGCGAAGGTCGAACCAACGTCTCCAGACCAAACAAGAGAACCATAGCGTTGCGAACCAGCCCAAGCGCAACGGGTGAGGTTGACGATGTCACCATCCCTTCCTATGGTTTGTTGCCCCTCGTAGAAGCCTTTGTTATAGTCTCTTGGGTAGATGTTTGCCACCTGCTGGTTTGGGCCGGCGTAATATCGATAATTGTCGAAATCGTACGTGCCGTATTCAGGTTCCGCTTCATCGAGCCAGAATGCATCAACCCCAAGCTCGGCATAATTTGTTCGGCACTTCTCCCAAACATATTCGCGAGCTTTTGGATTGGTGGCGTCATAGAACTGGCTGGGACCTTCGAACATCATGCCGACGTCTTCACCCTTATCTGCGCGCACGAGAAGGTTCTTTGACTTCATCTCAACATAATTCTCTGAGGCGAGCGCGACCTGGGGCCACACAGATACCATGAGTTTCACTCCCATGCTGTGCAGATCATCCGCCATAGCTTTGGGATCTGGCCAGAATTCATTCTCAAAACGGAAGTCACCCATATGCGGCCAGTGGAAGAAATCTACAACGATGAGATCCAATGGAATATTACGCTGTTTAAACCCATGGGCGACGTCTAGGAGCTGACGTTGATTCCAATATCTAAGCTTGCACTGCCAGAATCCCAGTCCCCATTCAGGCATGTGAGGAGCGTGCCCTGTGGCGTCGGCGTAATGCTTCATTATCGAAGAAGGTGTATCGCCTGTGGTAATCCAGTAGTCAATCTGCTTGGCTGATTCAGCTTGCCATTCCGTACGGTTCTTGCCGAACGTAACGTTTCCAAGTGCCGGATTATTCCACAGGAAGCCATATCCGGCGCTGGAAACCACGAAAGGAATAGATGCCTGTGAATTGCGGTGCGCGAGTTCGAGAGTACAACCTTTCAGATTGAGGATGTTCTGTTGGTACTCGCCCATACCATATAGTTTCTCATTTTCCGGTGTGGTAAAGGAAGCGACGATGGAATAGTCGCCTCCGGTGATCGGTTTGAACCATCGCGCTCGAAGATTTAGTGATCCGCCAGATGGTATTTCCTGAATGAGTGGTGTGCCGTCTGCCTTATAGAAGCTCAGTAAACAGCGTGGCTCTTCATATCCTGATCCGGAGTACAGGCCGCAGGATGCTTTCGCTTGAACTACAATATCGCCATTGCGTAATTCGGCGGTTCTATTGGGCTTGTCAATGGTGATGCCATAATTGTGGCTGCCTGAGGCCTGATTGTCTTGTGGCAGCAAAGCTCCTTCTTGTTCTTGTATCTCATGCATTTTCGAGGCGCGGACGCGGACTGAATTCTTTCCCCATGGTTCGATGCGAAGATATTCGCCGTCACCAGTCCACAACAGTGCATCTCCATCGATAGCAAAAGTTAGTTCACTCATAGTTGGTCCTTGTTAATTATGTACTTAAGGGTTGGATCAGTCTTTCACCGCTCCGGCTGTTACGCCGGCGGCAACGTATTTCTGTGCGAAAATTAGTAATAGCGCTGTTGGTACTGAGGCCAATACTGCGGTGGCCATCATTGGCCCCCATTCTTGGTTCTGTGAACCGATAAAGTCATATAGACCCATGGTGATTGGCCTCATCTTGCCGCCACCGGAATCGAGGGTCGAAGCAAACATGAAATCTGACCATGCCCAGAGGAAAGCGAACAGCGAAGTCGTGACAATGGTATTACGGGAGAGTGGAATCACGATTTTGGTAAAAACACCCCACTGCGATGCTCCGTCGATTTGCGCTGCCTCCACCAACGAGCGTGGCATACCGGACATAAATCCCGTCATCAGAATCACTGCGAACGGTACCGACAAAGTGGAGTCGGCAACGATAAGTCCCGGAATACTGTCGAGAAGGCCGATGTCATTGTAGATCTGGTAGAAGCCTAGAGACATAACGACCGCGGGAATCATCTGAGCAACAATCAACAGGAAGTTCATGGATTTTGAGCCTTTGAACTCCAAGAAAACAATGGCGTATGACGAAGGTAATGCAATTGCTAGAGTCAGGATCACGCATCCTATGGCAACCAGCAATGACGTTCCTAGGTAGGGGAGCTGTGAGCTTAACGCAGAAGCATAGTTTTCGAGCGTGAAATCTTTCGGGAACAGATCACCCGAACGGATGGAACGACGTTGCGTGAATGATATGTTGATCATCCAGTATACGGGGAAGAGCATAATCAGCGTCAAAATGATGCCTATAAGTGTTTTCCACCATGATGAACGATGTTTCATTTTAGTTACCTCTTCTCTTCATTCCGCTGGGCCCACAGGTAAATCAGAGCGAAAATCAGTGCTACGACAATGAGAATCGTGCCCACAACGGATGCTTCCGAATACCGGATAGTTGCTGATGTGCCCTTTCCGAAAGCCATCTCATAAGCCCAAGTTGCCAAGGTCCTCGAAGATCCAGTGCCCTTGGTCATAATCCAGATGATGTCTACTGTTCGTAACGTGTAGACGAAACCTAGCAAGAGCGTGATCATCGATACCGGCTTGAGCAACGGGAAAGTAATCTTCCAGAAGCGCTGCCAAGCATTGCAGCCATCCAACGCGGCGGCTTCATACAAGTCGCCATTGATGTTTTGCAAGCCCGAATACAGAATTACGAGATTGAAAGGAATACCAAGCCAAATATTGGCAATGATAACCGCCCACAAGGAATGATCGGCTTGCAGCCACCAAACTGGGTCCAAACCAAATAGTTTGAGGAAATTATTAATAACACCGCTGTCGGCGTCCATCATCCATTGCCAGATCGTACCGGAAATCATTGGCGGAAGTAGCCATGGTACAAGGAATGCGCCGCGCAAAGCCGCGGAAAGTTTGAAATTCTGATTGAAGAAAACCGCTAATGCCAAGCCGATAGAGTATTGGAAAACGATAGAAGCGAAGACGAAAATCAAAGTCTGTCCGAGAATAGTCCAGAACTGTTGATTGCTTAATATTTCCTTATAGATATCGAATCCAGACCAAGGGGCATCGCCGGTCACAAAAGTGCGACGTGTGTAGCGGTGCATACTCATGGAAATATTCTGAATCAGCGGCCAAACGTAGAAGATAAGCATGTAAATAATCAGCGGGGCCGCGAAACCAATGGCGGCCAATGTGGTTGGCTTGATTCGCCTTGGTTTATTTACGGTGATTGTTTGAGACATAGTTCACCTGCCTGTTGATGGAAAAGATGGAATGGGGCGTCTGACTACCGCAATGAATGACGGACAGATGCCCCAGAAAAATGTGAGACTGCGAATCAGCCCTTATTCAAGGCAGCCTGTAGATCTTCGGAAAGCTGTGCAGAAATGTCTTCGTATTGCAGACCGACGTCAGTGGTACGGCCTTCAGCATTTTCTACGGCGTCAACCCAAGGTGCCCAGGCACTGTTCTCTTCCACCTGCTGCTTACGGACGTCACTTTTGGCGGCAAGATAAACCATCTCATCATTGGTCTTCTTGAGATTATCTCCGTCAATGAGGCACTGAATGACTTCCGCGGTTGCCTTCATCTTGTCACTGTCTTTGGTTTTCTGGGTTGGAATGGTAATGAACTCGCCACCGCTTGGAACCGGGGCTACTCCGCCATCTTTGGCTGGAATGGAAATCATCTTGTAGCCTTTCTCGGTGGCCGACTCCATCTGCCATGAACCATTTTCGGAGAAGCCGTAATCGCCGCCAAGGAATAGATCCCACGCAGCAGATTGGTTGTCCGTTGCGACCGATTTCGGAGCCCAACCTTTTTGGACCCAGCCGGATACCAGATCAAGCGCATCCTGTTCGGCACTGGAACCTGAAGCGTCCTTCAATTGACCGCCGGCTCCCCAGAACCAGGGAAGGAACTGGAATGTTCCTTCTTCGCCGGAAATGCCGGAGAATGTGATGCCCTTATATCCTGCGTTTACTACTTTTTCGATGGCACTGTTGAGCGAATCCCAATCGGTGATCGATTCTGGGTCGACGCCGGCCTTATTGAGGACATCGGGGTTGTAATACAATCCCAATGCGTTAGTGCCGTAAGAAACCCCATATTGTACGCCGTCGATGATGCCGGGACCTTCGATATTCTTGTCGAACCCTGAAACGTCGACTCCCGCTGCCTCGATATCCGTAACAAGTCCTGCGTCGACAGCGGTAGGCATCTTTGGGTTATCGATCAGGGCGATCTGAGGTGCGTTGCCGGCCTTGACGGCCGTTGTGAGATTGTTTAATAGGTCTGACTGCGCATAGCCGATGCGTTTTACGTTATACCCCTCAGGAGCGCAATTGGTAACGTATTTCGCCCATGTGCTGCTATCGTTCTTCTGAGGGTATGGGTCCCAGAATTCGATTGTTTTGGAATCTTGACTCGAGTTGCTACCGCAAGCGGCGAGACTGACTGCCGCGGCACTTGCGGCGATTAAAGCTATCACGCGCTTCATATTTGAACCGATCATTTGGTATTTCCTTTCATTAACAGCGCACCTATGCGCCGAATGATTAATTTATTGCGTTTGGGAAGTTTTAATCCCAAACTGTTGAACCGGTTAAACAAGTTAAATAATAAACCCTGATCTTTGAAAAGTCAAATTGACGAACTTAACTAATGTAGAATCCCGCGGTTGTTTTCTGCGTGTAATCTACGTAGCTGCGCTGTTACGCGGGCTCTTGGGTTAGTGGATAATCAAGATAGCGGGTGACCGTCGGGGCTTTCGGATTGTTTATTCGACGCAAAAGGGTTCCCACGGTGGCTTCTGATAGCTGCGTAATATCCGGACGCACTGCGGCGAACGATATCTTCATTGATGTTGCTAGCTGTTTCGGGAAAACGGTTACGACCTGCAAGTCATCCGGTGTTCGTAGATTCCTGCGTGCCAAAACCTGAGGGGCAACGATTGTTGCCGGCTCGTTGTGCAGTATCAGAGCGGTTGCTTTGGTGTGCGTATCTAGTGCATGCTCAATGAGGGGCGAAGGATCCGAATCGTCGTCTTTCGGATATTCGACATGCATTTTCAGGTCAAGACGTTTGGCGGTCTCTATCGCTGAATCCAGAAAGCGCCAAGCGTAGCCAAGACCCTGATCAAATATTGTGTGTGACCATGAAATAAGAATCACCTCTTTATGCCCTTCAGAGGCTAGGAAATTCAAGATTGATGATGCAGCCTTGGCGAAGTCGGAATCCACTGTATCCAAACCGTGTGAGTTCTTTGGCGAGCCGAATGCAACGGTCGGAATGTGTTCTTTTACGGCATAGTTGACTCGTGGATCCTCATCTTTGACGTCCATCAGGATGAACCCATCCACTTTCTTTGACGACCATGCTTCATGCATTGCCTCGAAGCCGTCGTTCTCGCCAATGAGTAGGGTGTCGTATCCTCTCTTTGTCGCTTCTTCGGATAGCAGGTACACGTACAGTCCAAAGAGGGCTGACAGATAGTTGCCGTGAAAGGCGGGGGAGACCACACCTATTGTTTTGGTTTTTCTTACGGATAGTGCGCGGGCTGCATGGTTAGCCGTATAGCCTAATTCGTCAATCGCATGTTGCACCTTAAGTGTTGTAGCTTGGGTGATCCGAGGATCTCCCGATAGTACATACGAGACTGTTGCCTTGGAAACACCGGCTGCGTGCGCCACGTCAGAAATTGTTACCATATATCACCTGCTCTCGCTCCGTCGCTTCGCTGGGTTAAGCAAATAAGCAACATGAGACAAGTTTAGCGTTATCTGTTTGCGCGCGTCGCCATGATGGTCGACAAAAGGCAGTGACTCTATTCCGCGTTTTTTCATCCAATGGAGGCGTGGACGGCCATGCGTGCGAGTATCCGCCAAACTACTGATGTTAGTGGTTTGGATTGAGTCCGTGCTATTGGCTTGGCGTATGCCGTTGATGGTGCGAACATTGGTGTGTTTGATTCGCGTCGGTGCTTTAGGCGATTAAAAGTACATGCGTGTGAAGAAAAGTACATTGAATGGCGTAAGAAAAGTACATTGAACGCCGGGGTAAGACGAAGAAGCTCGTTTGCGGCTCGCATCTCGTCTATGTATGGTAGAAGCGGTCAGGCTGCGGGATATCACCCGGCCGGGCCGCGTATTTTGTGGATTTCCGTCTTGGAGTGAAAAACAAGGCCCGTGTCCTGTGTGCGGTTTTTCGTTCGCCAAAACAAAAAACCGCGATTGGTAATTAGGAGGCCGGAGCCATGTCCGTCGGATGCCACCACCGCTGGGCCGGATGGATCCGCATCTGCATGGAGTACGGCCTAGCCGGGTCGATGAACGCAAAGAGGTGCAGTCCGGACAACGCGGGCTTACGCTTACAGGCATGATGAAAACGCACTTGCGATTGCTGAATCTGAACTACTGCAATCTAGCAATCGCAAGTGCGGTCCGCACGAGCTATCTGCCAGAAACCGACGTTTCAGCAGCGTCTTCCGCTACTCGGCACGTTTCGCGCTGAAGCTCTTGCGGAACATTAGTACGAGAAGCAAGGCAAGTACGGACGCGGCGCACATAATCCAGAACACATTGGATGTTTGCGCGGCGACTCCACTGCCAATGCCGAACAGTCCGCCCTTGGCGAGCGAAGGATTGACGATCAGGCTGGAATACACGGCCATGCCGATTGAGGCAGAAGTGTTCATCATCAAATCGAGAATGCCGACGCCACGACCATTCTCTTCAACAGGCAACGCGTCAGAAGCGGCATCGTAAATCGGGGTATACACCACGGTGACGCCAGCAATGAACATGCAGGCCAGCACGGTAAGAATCCAGAACCCCTGTTCGATGAAAATGGCGGATCCGGCAAAACCGACAACCATAAGCACCGATGCGACGATCAGCGTCTTCATACGGCCAAGCTTGTTGACGGCTGGACCGGAAACGCAGCCGACAATCGTGGCGACAACGTACACCAGCGTGAGACACAGCGAGATCGTGGTCAGCGGCATGTCATACAGCTGCTCGCCGATAACGTTGTAAATCGGCACGCAGGCGAAGTTGAAGAAGTAGAATACAAACTGCAGCAGCAGAATCGACATGTACGCCTTGTTGGTAATGAAAGACTTGCTCAGGAACGGCTTGCTGCCCTTAAGGATCCAAGCGACAAAGGCGATGCCGAACAGCACAATGGCTACCAGCAGCCACACGTTCGGGAACGAGAAGTAGACGGCGATGAGTCCCGCGAACACCGCGAACAGCGCAATGCCGAAACCGTCGATGCGCTCTCCCTTGGCGCTGATATCCGGAGTGTTCTTGATCAACAGTGGAATGAAGAACACGGAAATGGCCGGAACGAGGAACAAATACTTCCAGTCGAAGGAAGTGATGAAACCACCTGCAAACGCGCCGAGTGCAGCGGGCAAATAGTAGACGGCATTGTACAGGCGGATGTAAACGGGCGTCTCCTTGTCATTCAGGTATTTCACCGTCATCACAAGGAACACCGAACCGGCGACCTGTGCGCCGGCAACCTGAATCATGCGAGCGATAAGCACAACCCAGAAATTGAACGAACCGAAGAAACCGAGCAAACTGCCGATCACCAAAGCGCTCACGCCAAACAACGTCATACGCTTAGGTGAGATGAAATCGCACAGCGTACCGTACAGCATGCAGACGACGCCAAGCACGATGCCTGGAAGCGTGCTGATTAAAGACGCGCTGGCGGACATGCCCAACGAATCGCCAATATTCTGGAACACCAGATTGAATGCTTGGATCATCAACGTTCCAAGCGTGAACACAATAAGCAAAGCAGGGAGAGCCTTCTTTGTTTTCGCACGGTTGGCTTCGAAATCATCTGTGGCCGTCACATTTGCGGCCTGAGTGGAATCAGACATTTGTTCTCCTTGTGTAAGTACGCTTCTTTGTGACTACTTGGATTTTCGGGCGAGCTTAAGCAAACGTTCCATGAATTGGCCGACGAAACGTTCCGCGTCGACGCCAGGCGCGACCTTCGTGTTCTTCGGCTGGCTCAGCAGGCGGGCCGGATCGCCAATGGTTCGTCCGACGCTTGGTCCCTCGGTTTCAACCATGAGGTTGATCGGGAATGTGGTGACTAGCGTCGGATCGATCGCCACTGCGGCGGCCAAGGGATCATGCAGATTGCATCCTCCTTGGAATGCGGGATCCTCCTGCTCACTGATGTCGATGTAATAGTCCGTCATATCCGCCAGGAATGCGCCGGCCTTCGTGCCCGTGTCGCGTAGCTGTTGTGTTTCCTTTTTGGTCAGTAGCGCTTGCATGGTCACATCAAGACCGATCATGGTGATGTCCGCGGAAGTTGCGAAAAGACGATTTGAAGCTTCCGGATCCATGGAGATATTGGCTTCCATGAAGGGATTGCAATTGCCTGGCTGGGTTAGTGAACCACCCATCATCACGATGGTGATGTTGTTGATGATGTCCGGGGCTTTGGCGAAGGCCGCGTCGATATTGGTGGACGGGCCGGTGGGAACGTACACGAGTTCGTCTTTGCCGTATTTGCGTGCGCAGTCGATAATGAAATCCACAGCAGACGTTTCTTCGACTTTGCGCGTCGAGCAAGTGGGAATGTCGACGTTTCCGGTGCCGTTCTTTCCGTGGAAGATGCCTGAGCTGTCGGGGACTTAGAAATTGGTGGATTTTCTCAGATCGGGGAGACCATTGAATACAGGAATCTCATCAATACCGAACATGGACAGAATGATAAGATAGTTC
>ERZ1023894.287-NODE-287-length-10167-cov-10.263153_pt1 | contig 10167 bp, 2 predicted proteins | sample MGYA00380398_ERZ1023894 | MGnify/ENA primary metagenome ERZ1023894 (study PRJEB33179, sample SAMN07448994) | human gut metagenome | biome: Human-gut; feature: Human associated habitat; material: Faeces | host: Homo sapiens | place: India: Bhopal | collected...
ATGCTGCCGATACCCTGGAAAACGGCGAAGTCGTCACCGTAGACGCCAGCCGCGGCACTATCTTCCGTGGCGAAGCCAACGCACGGTAGGCCTCGCCTGTAGTCCAATCTTTGTAGGGGTCGCCACGTGGGCGACCCGTTAGGAAATTGGAGAATTTTTCTAGCAAACGGGTTGGGAAATCATATATATCCTGGAGCGGGCGCCCCACGTGGTCGCCCCTACTGAAAAAAAGGCTGTCGCACGAAGGCTTCTACCATTATGCGAGGTTCCTTAAACTTTATAGTTTGTAGTACGGAGTTTGTAGAAGATGGCTTTAAATTTTTTACCATTTGCTAATCACTAACAACTAGCCACAACGGACCGCCCTTTGGGACGGCCCCTACGATAAAAGGGCTTGTCGCATATGCGACAAGCCTTTTTTTTACACTCCCATGAATTCCAACATCTGGATCATGCCGGGCACAAAGGTATCGACGTCCAGCGATTCCTGAAGGGTATGCTCCCCGTGGCTGCGGCAGAAACCGAAGGAAATGGCCGGGATACCCTGGCCCATGGGAATGTTGGCATCGGTGCTGCCGGCAATGCACGGCGTCGGCAGGCCGTGGCGCCGCCGGATGGCCGTGATGCGGTCTGTCAGGGGATTGGTGTCCAGGCGACTGCAGGGCCGTTCGCCGAGCAGCTGGGTTTTGATGTGGACCGTTTCCCCTTCAGTATGGGCCAGGAGGCTTTGAAAAGTTTGGTCCAGCTTGTCCAGTTCATCAGCATTTTCCGAGCGCAAGTCGACAGTGAACACGGCCTTTGCCGCAATGGAATTGACCGTCGTGCCGCCCGTGATGGTGCCGACATTGTACGTCGTCTTTGGCTGGGATGGCACGGACAGTGCATAGAGCTGGCTGATGATGCGGGCCGCTTCGGCAATGGCATTGGACTGGCCGAAATGCATCCAGCTGTGGCCGCCGGCGGCTTCGACGGTGACGGCATAGCGGCGGGAGCCGACAGCTGTCGTCACAAAAGTATCGAAAGTACAATCGACGGCGACCACTTCGGCAATGCGGCCGTGCCAATCGGCCATGACCTGCCGCATTCCCTTGAGATTACCCAAGCCCTCTTCGCCGACGTCGAAGGCAAAGAGCAGACCTTGCGGCGGCGTGAGCTGTAAATCGTGGAACATTTTGATGATAAATAATAGACCGGCGATACTGGCGCTGTTGTCGCTGCACGACGGCGCTGACAAAATGTGACCTGTCTGGCGGATGTGGATTTCCTGCAAATCCTGGAATACCGTATCTATATGAGCGGTGTAAAGGGCGACCTTTTCACCGCTTTTTACATGGCAGGGATAGACCACATTTCCTGCGGCATCACGATACGCCCCGGCGGCGCCCCATTGATGCAAAAGATTCAATATCCATTCGCCCTTGGCCTGTTCATGTCCGGTCGGTGAAGGAATAGAAATAATATCACAAAGCCATTCCATAAAATCACGGCCGTGATTCCGTACGTATTGCTCAATCTTTTCATTCATGATGATGACTCCTCTCTCAGCATGGTAACCTTATTATAGCATGAAGGAAAAAGCAGGTCGCAGTTCGCAGGCCGCAGGCCGCCTCGGACTCAGATGCGGCTTCGCCGCGACAGACTCAAACTGACAACGACGCTTCGGGAAACCCTCAGCGCGTAGCGGGACGCCCTCTGGGCGTCCCCTACGGGATCGCATACAGGCGATGGGGGAGAAAGAGGTCATAGATTGCAAAAAAACACGGCCAGCGGCCTTGTGCGTAGGGGCTGCCCTTTAACCTCTCAGACCGCCTTTGGCGGCCAGCTCCCCTATAAAGGGAGCCTTGTGCAGCCCGTTGTGAGGTTTGGCCATACCTATTCTTGTATGATGGTAGGTTTTTACGAGTTACGAATCACGAGCCACGAGCCACTATTTTTTCACGAGCCGAGGGTCATTCGAGGCGATGTTTGTTATTTTGAGTTTGTTACCGCGTAGCGGCATTTGAGCCCGAGGCGAACGGCGAACTGCGGCCTGCGACCGGCGGGCCGTTAGGCCCCTATATATGATTATCATTCTCTTTTAATTATGAAAATGACCGCTTACGTCAAAAAAACGTCGTTTTGTGACAAATCTGTCTTGTCGTCAAAATTACATCGTATAATGCAAATATAGATAAGTTATCTTGCTAAGTAATAGATAGAATTCATAATTGTCATCTTTAAAACAAAAGGAAAAAGATGATAAAAACAGATAATTTTGTTGAAATAATCTAAAGAGTATACGAAAGTATAATATTCAACAAAAGAATTTTATATTACACTACAAGCAAGGAAAGTCATTGTATATACAATCTAAAAGTAATTAAATGCTGTTTACGTTAATATATTCGATGACAAGACAAAGGAGGCGGCAATTTATGAATAAGATTTATAAGGTAGTATGGAATACAGTTCGCAATTGTTACGTAGTTGGATCCGAACTGATTAGCTCAAAATCGGGCAGACATAGCACATCGAACGGCAAGTCTTCGAGTTTGAAAGTTACCTTGACCGTACTGGCGCTCTGCGGAATGACGGCTTTAGGAAGCGGAGTGGCTCCTGCGTATGCAGCGGATGGAACGGGAGCTGTAACGGCAAAGAATCAATATGTTGCATTAAAGTTTTCAGGACCTAAAGATGGTGATTCAAGGGCTAAATTCAGTAATGGTCAATGGCATACTACTTTTAATGGAGAAAAATATGATACTGTTGACAGTGGTATGAGGGATAGAGATAATCAGCCCATTCTTTACTGGGTCCGTGAAGGTTATTCTCTGACTATGGTCGACGGCCAGCCCTATACGTCGTTGTCTAGTAATGGCCGCCGGGCTGATGTCAGCTGGACGGGTGATGCGAATGCCAAGCCGTCGGATATCTTAGAAAGCGTTACTTCGACTCATGTCCAAACGAATGTGACGACCAATGTTGGCGAAACGTTGCAGCAAGTCAACGCTGGGACCTATGCCGGCGTGAGCAATTCTGGTGGAACAGAGGTTGACGGCAGCTGGAATTACATCGTCAAAGACTCCAGTTGGAAAGGTATTGTCAGTGATTCGAATTATCGCAACGGATATGCTGACTTAGTTTCTAGTGGCAAGCCCAGAGGCTTTGTCAGAACTACGGATGCGGGTTCTAAATTAGCTTGGAACGCTACCCTCAGCGCATATACGTATAATGGCAAAGTCGTTGATTATAGCAATATCTATGTCATTGATGGGAAAATCGGTGTCTTCACCAACGCTTCGGGATCAGAAGTCTATACGGGAACGGTCTTTGGTAAAAATAATGAAGTCTTGATGACTGTCAAGAAATCTGATGGCAGCTACTACAGCTATTGGGGCGCTGAAGTCAATGACGCTGGCGCTACGATGGATACCTATCGGGTAGCCGAATACCAGAAAGACCTCAACGTCTTGCGGGACAATGACTTTGCGCTCTATCATAACGATATTAAGTCCGTAGATATGAGCACGAACGATTCTTCGGCAACTATTTCCCTTATGCGTAACGGTGATGGTACGAGCAGTCCGGCTGTCGATGGGACATTGACCATTACTAATGGTGGCGGCACAGGTGGTAATGACACCTATGTTCGTATTTCCAACACGACGAATGGACAAGAAGTTTCTAAGACCTTCACGACAGGCTCGAAAGTCAGCGCCATTGGGTCGACTGATGCTACGACGGGGCTGACGATTAATGGTGTCGATTACACGATTAAAGCCGGTAAAGATTATAAGGCCGGCGCAAACATCCAGATTTCTCCTGATAATACGATTTCTGCTACGGATACGAAGTATACTGCGGGAGCGAATGTCAGCATTGATGAAAACAATGTTATTTCTGCTGTTGATACGGATACGAAGTATACCGCCGGAAAAAACATCACCATTGATGAAAATAATGTTATTTCTGCCCAGGAATATAAGGCAGGCACTAATGTAAGTATTGATGAAAATAATAAAATCTCGGCAAAAAATACTACTTTGACCAATAGATCTGCAGAAAAATCCGTTAACGCAACATCTGGTGGTGTTACTTATACCATTAAAGATACGGATGGAAATGCAGTGACTTTGGAAGATGTGGCCAGTGCGACGACTGTTAATAAGTTGATTGACGGAGCTAAAGTTCATTACTTCAGCGTCAATGCGTCAGCTAACCAAGGAAATTACAATAATGATGGTGCTGGCAACTTATCCATTGCTATCGGCACCAATACGGCGGCTACGGAAGAAGCAACGGCGGTAGGAAATAACAGTACAGCCGATGAAAAGTCGGCAGCCTTTGGGTACTCTAGCGATGCAAGGGGAACCCGTGCGGTAGCCCTGGGTGCAGAGTCCTTCACTAATGGGAGCAACTCAACTGCTATCGGCTGGGGGGCTGCGGCTGGATACTATAAATCTGATGCGGATCAGGTGATGGCTGAAGCGGCAACGGCTGTTGGTTCTCAGGCTGAAGTTCATGCTAACTACGGGACAGCTGTTGGACAGTCGGCTAAAGTAGATTCAGAAGATGGGACTGCTCTCGGAATGGGAGCTCAAATTTGGGGAAATTCCGCTAAAGGGGTAGCTGTCGGTCGACGTGGATCCGTTGGTGGTAATGGACATTCTGCAGCGTATGGCATTGCTTTAGGTGCCGAGAGTCAGGCAGAAGCTGAAAACGGAATTGCCATTGGTTACGATGCTGTAGTTTCGCAACCTAATTCGGTTGCGCTCGGTAGCCATGCGACGACCAATCCTGTAGTCCAAACTTCGTTGATTACGATTCCTAACACGAATACCACCTATAATGTGAATGGAACAAATCCGGTTGGAACCGTTAGCGTTGGTTCTGCTAATGGTTTGCGGACGATTACCAATGTAGCTGCTGGCCGCGTTAGTGAAACTAGCACTGATGCCGTCAATGGCAGTGAACTGTATGCCGTCGCTACGGAAGCAGCAAAACATACGACCATTACAACAGAAGAAGGAAGCCGTATTACCGTAGACAGCAAAACCAATTTGGCTGGAGGGACGGAGTACATTCTCGACTTTGATTCGTTTGGATTGGCCAATTCTAGCTTGAATAACCTTACGAATCAGGGGAAAACTGTTATCACCAATCTTGCAAAAGAGGTAGAACGCCATATTAAGCCCGTTACGTATGCAGTAGATAAGAATGGCACCGTTACTATGACCTATGTTAATGGCAAGGGTGAAACTGTTAATAATATGACTGCGACTATTACGGGCATCGCCAAATCGGATCTGTCGAACATCACTGAAGAAGGCGATACCTATATTACCCAAGTGGCTAACAAAGCTGTAAAAGTTATCGATGGTGAGAACACGACAGTTACGCCGGGTAAAGATGGCGATGTCACGACTTATGCTGTCAATGTTGATACAAGCGGCAAGATTGAACAGAATAATACCAACATCGTCACAGGCGATACGGTTTACAACGCTTTACAGAATGTCAGCTGGAAAGCCCAGGTCAATGGAAATAATGCTAAGACCGTTGCGAAAGACGGCACGTTGAACTTCATTGATGGCGATAACATCGATATTACCAGCAACGACAATGGAGACATCAAGATTTCTACGACGGGACTGGCAAGCTCGGGCGATCTCTGGACGGCTCAGGATGGCGGTACAGATGTCAAAGCTGTCAATCAGAAAGTCAACTTTGTGGGAAGTGACCATATTACCGTCACTGGAACAGATGGTCAGATTAAATTTGAAGCTACTGGTCTGGCAGATACGGACCTCACCAACATCACGAATGATGCAATAACAAAGATTCAAAACATCGCTAAAGGCGAAGATGTCCATATTAAATCTGATACCTATACGGTAGGTAATGATGGTTCCGTCACCATGACCTACGTAGACGGTAATGGAAACAAAGTTGATGGCACGGCTAAGATTACGGGCATCGCCAAATCGGACCTCACCAACATCACAGAAGGCGGCAAGACGGTCATCAATAACCTTGCCAAAGAAGCTGTGAAAGTTGTCGATGGTACGAATACAAACGTTGAAACTGTACCGACGACTGATGGTCATGCGGAATACAAAGTCAATCTCGATAAAGATGTCAACTTGGGCGATACGATTTATCTGAACGGTTCCGATGGCTCCATCAGCGCTAAATCGGGCGGAGCCCAGCTGGCTTTCAACAACAGCGGCTTGACGGTTTCGCAGGCTAAGAATGGCTTGACCAATGAAACGAAAATCGATGGAGCTACAATTACGGTCGATGGTGGTGCTGGTAACCAGACAATCATCAACGGTTCGACGGCTCGTATCGGCGGCGTCCTGGTCAACGGTGGCAGCGGAACGGCTACGATTAGCGGTCTGACTAACCAAACGACGAAGTACGACGGTTTTGCAAACGGCAGTGGCCGGGCCGCAACAGAAGAACAGCTGAAGGAAGTCGACAGCAAAGCGGCAGCCGCAAAGACGACGGTTGCTAAAGGTAAGAATATCACTGTCGACGAAGCGAAAGCAGCCGATGGCAGCAGCACGTATACCGTCGGGTTGGCAACAGATGTCACTCTTGGCGACAATGCCATTAAGCTCAACGGTTCCGATGGTTCCATCAGTGCTAAATCGGGCGGAGCCCAGCTGGCTTTCAACAACAGCGGCTTGACGGTTTCGCAGGCTAAGAATGGCTTGACCAATGAAACGAAAATCGATGGAGCTACAATTACGGTCGATGGTGGTGCTGGTAACCAGACAATCATCAACGGTTCGACGGCTCGTATCGGCGGCGTCCTGGTCAACGGTGGCAGCGGGACGGCTACGATTACTGGCTTGACCAATAAAACAACGGATTACACCGGTTTTGCAAACGGCAGTGGCCGGGCCGCAACAGAAGAACAGCTGAAGGAAGTTGCAGGCAAAGCTGGTGAAGCTATCGAAACGGCTGGCAAAGGCTGGAACCTGACGACTAACGGTAAAGAATCTAGCAAGACCAACATCAAACCGGGCGGCACGGTAGACTTCTCCAGCAGCAATGACAACTTGCTCATCAGCAATGCTGGCGCAGACCTCTCGTTCTCCCTCAGCGACAATCTCGACCTGACTAAGAATGATTCTAAGAAGGGCAGCGTCAAAGTCGGTGAAAATACGACATTGACGGATGGACTTCTCCAAGTCGGCACGGATGTTTCCCTCACGGCCAGTGCTCTTAACGTAGGCACCTCGTCCTTGACGACAAGTGCCCTCATGGTTGGCGGCTTGACCTACATCAACTCCAACGGTCTCAATGCCAATAACCGGGTTATCTCCAACGTAGCAGCCGGTATCCTTGATACGGATGCGGTCAACGTCGGTCAGCTCAAGTCGGCTATCAGCGGTTCGCAAGTTTCCATCAAGGCTGGTGATGGCATCAGTGTCGCCAAAACGGGCAACCAATACACAATCAATGTTAATATTGAAGGCGTTACCAATAACCAAGGCAAAGTAACGGTTTCGACAGGTGACAGCACTTCGACAGAAAGTGGTTCCGAATCCGGTTCGTCGGGCGCTAAAAAGTCCCAAGTCATGGACCTCATGTATCGGACAGAGTCTAATGAAGTTGCTCCAGAAACGACGACAGATACCGGTAAAGCTATACAAATTGAAAGTATTCCGGAAGATATCAAGCTTGAAGCTGATGATAACCAGGCTGCCAGTGCCGTAAACGGTGAAACTATTAAGATTGCTGGCGATGGTACGAATATCTCGACGGCAGCTACCGTTACTGGATCAGGCAGCATGGATACCATTTCCGTTTCCCTGAAACCGGATATCCAAGTCGATAGTGTTACCATCAACAATGGTGGCCCGACCATTAATAATACTGGTATCGACATGAATGGTAAGAGCATCACCAATGTTGAAAATATTACCGTCAACAATGGGCCGACTATCAATAGCAGCGGTATCGACATGAACAGCCAGAAGATTACCAACCTGGCTGATGGTGAAATTGCTGAAGGCTCGACGGACGCTGTCAATGGTGGCCAGCTCTACAACACGAATCAGGCCGTCATTGCCAACGCGGAAAACATCAACAGTCTGAGCCATTCGCTCAACAAGCTGGATAGCCGCATCAATCGTGTCGGTGCTGGCGCAGCCGCTCTGGCAGCCCTCCACCCGCTCGATTTTGACCCGGACAACAAGTGGGACTTCGCAGCTGGTTACGGCAACTATGCCGGCGCCAATGCAGTCGCTATCGGTACCTACTATCGCCCGAACGAAAACACCATGTTCAGCATCGGTGGCAGCTTCGGCGGAGGCGAAAACATGATCATCGCCGGAGTCAGCTTCAAACTCGGCAGCGGCGGTAGCGGTATCACGACGTCCAAGACGGTCATGGCTAAGAAGATTAAAGAACAAGATGAACTCCTGAAAGCACAGGATGCTAAGATGAAAGAACAAGACGAAAAGATTGCTAAACTGGAAGCTCTTGTAGCCCAGCAAGGCGAAATGATTCAGCAGGCACTGGGCAAGAAATAGTGCCATAGCGATGAGGTTGTCGCACCAAGTCAAGATTACTTCAGGCGACAACCTCATTTTTTTTCGCAGGTCGCAGTTCGCAAAAAAAATACACGGCCCATGGCCTTGTGTGTAGGGGCTGTCCCGATGAGGGCAGCCCGCTGCGAAACTTTGCCACAGCCTATTCTGTTATAATGGTATGTTTGTAGGGGCTCGCACGTGGCGAGTCCGCTAGAGAAATTTGGCTATAACTTATCCGAGAATAATAGCAGGCTTTTACGAGCCACGAACAATGAACCACGGCCTTTCTCTCGGATTCATATGCGGCGTTCCGCCGCGACATACTCATGATAGTATTACGACCATGTACCGTCCGTCATAAATTCCGGCTATGCCTAGGATTCACGGCGGGACGCCCGCCACTGCTGTCCGTTCTGGCAGCCGCCCTGCACCTCCCGATAGTCGGTACCTGGCGGACCAGAAAGGCTTTGGGCGTCCCCTACAAAATTTCCCTTTTGGTTGTAAATGCAACAGAAATATTTCTTTCTTTTTGTTATACTTTACGTGTACTCGATGAGAGCAGAGAATTACGAATCACCCATTCAATTTATTATATGTATGAAATACAGGAGGTTTTCCCCATGACAAAAGAAAAACAGATGTTTTGTTTCCAGTGTGAACAGACCGCTATGGGTACTGGCTGTACCGGTTGTGCCGGTGTTTGTGGCAAATCGGCTGTTGAAGCCGGCTTGCAGGATGTTTTGACCGGCGCCCTTGTTGGTTTGGCCCGCACCTGTCAGACTGCCGCTCCGACGGCTAAGACCTATCGTACTATCCTCGAAGGCATGTTCACGACCATTACCAACGTCAACTTCAACACGACGACGACCCAGGCTATGATCGATAAAGTTCACGCTGAAGCCGCTGCCCTTTCGTCCACTCCCGCAGCTGACTACGATATGAACCAGATGTGGAACGCTGACGAAGATATCCGTTCCCTTAAATCGCTCATCCTCTTTGGTATGCGCGGCATGGCTGCTTATGCTTATCATGCTCTCATGCTCGGCAAATCGAGCGAAGAAGTCGATGCTTTCTTCGTCAAAGGCTTGTCGGCCATCGGCGAAGACTGGGGCATGGATGAACTCCTCCCGATTGTCATGGAAACAGGCAAAGTCAACTTGACCTGCATGGCTCTCCTCGATGAAGCTAATACGTCTACTTATGGTACTCCGGTTCCGACGACAGTTCCTTTGACGGTTGAAAAAGGCCCGTTCATCGTTGTCACCGGCCACGACCTGAAAGACTTGGAACTCCTCCTCAAACAGACTGAAGGCAAAGGCATCAATATCTATACGCACGGCGAAATGCTCCCGGCTCACGCTTATCCGGAATTGAAGAAATACAAACACCTCAAAGGCAACTTCGGCACGGCTTGGCAGAACCAGCAGAAAGAATTCGACGGCGTTCCCGGTGCATTCCTGTTCACGACGAACTGCCTCATGCCGCCTCGTAAATCCTACATCGACCGCGTCTTCACGACGGAAGTCGTTTCCTTTGACGGCGTAACTCATATCGGCGAAGACACAGCGTTCACGCCGGTCATCGAAAAAGCCCTGGGACTCGGCGGCTATGCCGCAGACCGGCAGGTCGCCGGGTTGGACGG
>ERZ1023894.308-NODE-308-length-9534-cov-12.488976_pt1 | contig 9534 bp, 7 predicted proteins | sample MGYA00380398_ERZ1023894 | MGnify/ENA primary metagenome ERZ1023894 (study PRJEB33179, sample SAMN07448994) | human gut metagenome | biome: Human-gut; feature: Human associated habitat; material: Faeces | host: Homo sapiens | place: India: Bhopal | collected...
ATCATATGAGACTGATACTAGACCCGCGACCTAGTTGACACCAATGATCTTTTGCCTGATATGGAGCAAGTCCTTGGACGCCATAACTGCTTAATGTTCTCGACGCTTCATTTTCAGGACGAGGTCATAGGCTATGCGGCAAATTCATATAGTCCTATATATTTTCTTTTCCAGAACACAAGGCGTTTTATAAACAACACCAATCAGATAATGGAGAGCTTTAAAAACCGCCAGCGGCTTGAAAGGGCAAATGCAGAGCTTGCAAGGATACATATGCTTGACCCCATGACGGGGATATATAACCGCAGGGGCTTTTACAAGAACGTAAGAAAGCTTATTTCAAAGGCTGAGAAACAGGGCGTTGGCGTATGGGTATTCTCTATTGACATGGACAACCTTAAAAAGATAAATGACCTCTATGGTCACAACGAGGGTGACAAGGCGATAAAGGCAGTGGCGTCGCTGATGACAAAATGCACTGCAGAGGGTGGGATATGCTCACGCTTCGGCGGTGATGAATTTGTAGCTGTTATCGCTGAAACAGACGGTGCAGACAGCTTTTACGAAAAGGTATCCCGCAGCATTGCAGAGTACAATGGCAGAATCAAGTCGCCATATGATGTGTCGATAAGCTGTTGCTACAATGCTGGAAAGCCGAAAACATTGAAAGAGATCGACGATGTTATGAAAGCGTCAGATCGTGAGATGTACACGCAAAAGCGTAAACATCATAGTCGGCGGGACTAACAGACATAACAAGAGGGCGGATAGTTTGAAAACTTCCGCCCTTGTTTTTATGCTAATTGGGTATGCCAACTCCCTCAAGAAGGATCTTCAGCCCGATCAAAACGAGTATAATGCCGCCTGCTATTTCTGCCTTGCTCTTATATTTTGAGCCGAACTTGTTGCTATGGCGAGTCAACTTTTTGTCAAATAAACATTTGACAAAATTGCAAAACTGTGATATAATAACGATTGTAATATGTTTCCGTAGCTCAGCTGGATAGAGCGACCGCCTCCTAAGCGGTAGGTCGGGTGTTCGAATCACCTCGGGAACGCCATAATGTGGAGACAAAAAAGATGTCTCCTGCGAAAAGCCCGAATATATCGGGCTTTTTTGCTACCCAAACGTAAACAAAAACGAATGAAGGCGAAATGGGGTCTGTTTATGACCGAACAGAAAAAGAATACTATCATAACAAGCGGCATCGCTGTACTTGCCGTGATACTGGCATATTGCTTCCGAATTGTGGGCAGGGGCAGCTTCTACCCGATGCTGTTTTCCTATCTGCGCAGCTTTATCTATATCGGTCTGTTCGCCGCCTGGGGGCTCTCCGTCCGTCAGCGGATCGTGCAAAAGCAGGTGTGCAGGTTTATGACGGTCACCGCCTTACTGCTCATCATATGGATGGTAGTCCGTTCGGCAAAGTATTTTATATTCTGGCAGCCGGATGCCGTCCGTTACCTGTGGTATCTGTTCTATCTGCCCATGCTGTTTGTGCCTATGCTGGCGCTGCTGATCGCCATGTCATTGGGAAAGCCGGACGAATACAAATTCCCCAGGGGAATGTCGATCCTGTGGATCATCTCCGGCACATTGCTTCTGCTCGTGCTCACAAATGACCTGCACCAATTCGTATTTACCTTTCCGAAGGACGCCGCCGTGTGGACAGACAAAAACAACGGCTACTCGATAGGCTACTTCATTATTGTTGGCTGGCAGGTACTGTGTGCCTTTGCCGCACTCGTAATTATGTTTTTCAAATGCCGTGTGCAAAAAGGAAGGCTCCACTTTCTGCCCATTGTTCCTATGCTGCTGACGATCGTTTACAGCGTGCTTTACTATGCGGGTGCGGATTGGCTGCTCCACTTGTTCGGCGATATTGCCGCATTCCAAAGTGTGATGTATATTCTGACCTTTGAGTTTTGCATCGCCTGTGGATATATACATTCAAACAGCCGTTATGTGGACTTGTTTGCCTCCTCTGTGGGCACATCGGCAGAGATCACCGACAAGGACTTTACCGTTCGGTATGCAGCTGTAAACACTGCGCCTATCTCAAAGGAAACGATGAAAAAAGCCGAGCAAAGTCCGGTGACGATGGGCGGCTTGACCGTTCACACCATGCCCATTGATGGCGGCTATGCCGTATGGACAGAGGATGTGTCGGCTTTGCGTGACATCAAGGAGGACTCCGAGCTTCTTGCAGACGAGCTTGCCGACAGGAACGAAATGCTCCGTTATGAATACAAGCGTGAAGCCAAGCGCCGCAAGGTGGAGGAGCAAAACCGCCTGTATGATCTCCTGCGTTCCGCTACGCAGACGCAGATCGACCGCATTGCAGAGCTCACTAAGGAATACCGCCGAATCTCAAGCACCGATCCCGACAGAGCCAAAACGCTCCTTGCCGAGATCGCCGTGCTGTGCAGCTATATTAAACGCCGCAAGCATCTGACGCTCCTTACCGACCGAGATATTAAAATAGCGGAAACGGAACTCCACCGTGCCTTCAATGAGTCCCTCCAAACACTAAAGCTGTTGGGCGTCCGCAGCTCGCTCTATGTGGACGAATCTCTTTCCATGCTCTCCGGCAAAACGGCGACTGCTGTATTTGATTTTTATGAATCGGTTATTGAAGCCGACATTTTGAATTTAACAGGCATACAGGTAAGCCTCATAAAGGCAAACGGCTTGCGCTTGTCACTGAATGTGTGCTGCAAAGCCGACCTTTCCGCTTTGGTAAGCGGAGACAATATCCGCTGTGAAAAAGAGGATGACGAGGAATACCAGCACCTTGTATTTGAAGCGAAAGAAGGTGACAGGAAATGAGTGCATTTTCTTCCCTTTCTGAATTTTGGCAAACCATGCTGCCGTTTATCATGCTTGTGGAGATCGTCCTTGAGATCGGGCTGTTTATGTATCAGCTTCTTCGCAGCAATAAGCCGGTGTGCAGCCTGCTGAGTCTGGCGGTCATGGCGGTGATGATCCCGCTGCTATTCTCCGTTTCTCAGGCAGATCCAGATAATATCGGGGACGCATTTCTGCTGGACGCACCGTGGCTGATATTTGCCGCTGCCATTTTCCTTGCGGCAGTTCACTTTGCCATTGCTCTGCCGCGGGAATACCGCCGTAAAAAGAACGAGCTCTCGCCGTTCTCCATTAAGGAAGCAACCGATAAGCTGCCTACGGGCATCTGCTTTGCCGGCCCGAACGGCAGGATCATCTTGTGCAACAACCGTATGCGCAGGCTCTCCTTTGCCCTTTGCGGCCACGAGCTGCAAATCAAAAGCGATATGGAAAATGCCCTGAGCGCGCCGGACAGATCCGTAACCGTCAAGGATGATTGCTACATCCTGCCCGACAAGACCGTCTGGCAGTTTCGCACACAAAATATCACCGTGGACAGCGATGACCGCTGGCAGCAGATAACGGCGCACAATGTAACCGAGCTGTATAACGGCTACCAAAAGCAAGAGGAAATAAATGAAGAACTGGCAGAAGTCAATCGAAAGCTCAAGAAGATGTACGCTCGCATGGAGAACGATGTCAAAGAGAAGGAAAGCCTTGACCTAAAGGTCTATATTCACGATACCATCGGGCGAAGCCTCCTGACCATCCGTGACATCATAGACAGCGGAGAAGATACGGAGCGAAAGCTTGAGGCGCTGCAAAATGCCATCGGTATGCTGGCAAGCAACCGTGTCACCTCTGTCAGCACAATGGATGAGGTAAAAAGAACCGCACAGCAGCTTGGCGTGGCTGTAAAAATCGACGGCTACCTGCCCCGTGATACCGCAGCCGAGGAGCTGACCGTTGCTGCCGCCAAGGAGTGCGTGACCAACTGCATCAAGCACGCAGACGGGAATGAGGTATATATCCGCATTGCCCAGCGCGGCGAACGCTATGATGTTACCATAACTAACAACGGCAAAATACCCAAAGAACCGATAAAGGAAGGCAGCGGCCTGTCAACGCTTCGCCGCAGTATTGAAAGCTCCGGCGGTGAAATGCATATTTCGCACAATCCACGCTTTGCTCTTCTGATTACGATTCCCGCAAAGGAGATGAGCCTATGATAAACACCATACTTGTAGAAGATGATCTATACATCCAAAAGCACTTTGTCGATCGTCTTGCGGCAGACGGCGAGTTTCATCTTGTCGGCGTTTTCCGTGACGCCTTTGAAGCGGAAAAGCACTGCGACGCCACCGTAAAGCTCGTCCTTATGGATGTGCAGACGCAGCATAAGCATTCCGGTCTTGCCGCCGCAAAGCGCATCAAAAAGGCATTACCGCAAATCAAGAGCGTTGTGCCTACCTCGCTTGTCGATCGCGAAGTTTTGCAAAGAGCCAAAATGGGTGCTGCCGACAGCCTGTGGTATAAGGACCACGGAACAGAGGAGCTGATGAGCGTGGTAAAGCGCACTCTGGCAGGGGAAAAGGTATTCCCCGATACCGCTCCGGCCATTGAAATGGAGGGTACGATGTCCGATGTCTTCTCGCCCCGACAGTTAGACATACTACGCCTTTATATAAAGGGCTTTACCTATCAGGAAATTGCCGATAAGCTGGGCATCTCCAAAAACGGCGTTCGCTGGAATCTGGACGATATGGTGGAAAAGAGCGGCTTTGAAAGCAGAGAAGCGCTGGTTGCAACCGCCATTGAAAACAAGCTCATGGTGATCACCTTAAAAGACGAATAAGCAAAGCTGAACCCCTTGGCTGTACGGTCAAGGGGTTTTTTGCGCCCAAAAGGCAAAAATTTTTTGAAAAAATCGAGATCTTTCTTCTGTTACTGGCACAAGTGCCAGTGACAAACGCCAAAAAATCAGTATAATAGATAATGTAAGATTAGGATTGTGCTTTTAGAAGGTGGTGATGAATGATGAAAAAAATCGTTCTGGACATTCAAAGCGATATCCATGCGCACACCATGGAGCGAATGCTGATGCAAAAATTGGACGATTGCCAAGTTGTGATTTCCGAGTCGCCGGACGCAACCGCCGAGTGGTGCAAAACGCATCGACCGGATGTGCTTTTAATGGAGATCAAGGCGTATTCGCCATGGATGTTCAAAGAACGAATGGCGATCCGTGACAAGGTAAAACGGAACACGGAAAGCTGTCGTGTCATTCTCTTTGTGGATGATGATACAGATGAAGATTTGACCGAAAAGGTACGGCAGGCAAAGCGCGAGGGTCTGATAGACGCTTTTCTCTTCGGTTCGGTATCCGAAAACTACTTTGCTTCGGTCATCGACAGTGTTTAAATCAGGCAACACAAAAAGCATAAAAATCTTCAAAATAATTATGAGGGAGGAATAATAGTATGACAAAAACGAACAAACGAAGGCGCGTCGCCAGCGTCCTGTTGGCGCTTGTGATGCTGCTCTCACTGATGCCGGGTCTGGATCTTCCCGCCCAAGCCTTTTGGGATGACTACGACACCGGCGGAGATTGCCCCAACTGCGACCACTACCACTGGGGTGAGAATTTGTGCGACTGCCAGTTCTGCACCATTGACTGCAACTACGATTGCTGGGTTGAAACCCATTGCAACGACTGCGGTGTGTGCCTGGGCGACACGCCCTACTGGTGCGAGGAGTGCTATAAATGCGCGGACTGCATGGAGGACACGCACTGCTCGACCTGCGCCAAGTGCTACATCGGCGAGGATGACCAGCTGTGCGGCGAATGCCATAAGGGTCCATGCTGCTCCATAACCATCTGCGACTCCTGCGGCTTCTGCGATGACTGCGCAAACGATGACAGCGACCCGATGCACTGCTCACTGTGTAACGCCTGCTTCGGCTCGGTGGACGAGTGCGTGGACGACGATGATACCGGCGTCATCCACTGCATCGATTGCCACACGGCCTGTGAGCAGTGCGAGGAATGCCTGCTGAACAAGGAATCCTGCGAGGAATGCGGCCTGTGCCTTGAGTGCTGCCGAGATAACTCCGAGGGCGGCGGCTGCCCGGACGGCGAGACCTGCGTGGAAAGCCCCGAGTGGGACGAGCACATCTGTCAGGGCTGCGACGGCTGGGTCACAGATAAGGAGGACGAGGACGAATTCTGCGAAACCTGCGAACTGTGCAAGGAGTGCTGCGAGGGCAACTCCGACTGCTCCGAGGGAATGTGCGCAATGGACACGGACTATGCGGATCACTTCTGTGAGGACTGCGGCCTGTGCTTCCACGACAGCGATCCCTGTGAGGACGGCTGCGATCAGCGCTGCAAGGACTGCTGCCGAGATGCCGTAAGCGCTATGGGCTGCGATCATGACGACTGGTGCTTCAGCGACTCTGATTTTGAGGATCATTTGAAGACGGAGCATGCCGGCGCCGGACATACACACATAGCCTCCGCCACCTGGGCGGCTGACGGAACGCAGCACTGGCACCCCTGCCGCTATTGTGACGATAAAAAGCTGAATGCCGCCAACCATGAATTTGACGCCAAGGGCGTGTGCAAGGTCTGTGGCTACATCAGCGGCAGCTCCATCGTCATCAACCGCCAGCCGAGGGGCGTCAAGTGTAAGACCTCTATCTACAGCAGCGGCGATTATGACGAAGAGCCGGAAAACGACCTGCTGTACAGCGAACATAACTGGGTCACCTTCTCTGTCTCGGCAAAGAGCCTGAAAGGCGACGAGCTGACCTATCAGTGGTATCAGAAGAATAATGCGAATCCCACGGCGGCGCCCTACAAGCTGCCGGAGAAAGATTACTATGTGGACGTGAACACCCCAACGCTGAGGCTGTCGGTTTCCGCCGAGGCCTGCATGGATGACTACTCCTACTACTGCGTCATCGGCAGAAAGGGTGACCCTTCGGACACCATGAAAACGGCGGAGGCAAAGCTGACTGCCACCCATGCCTACAGCCACAAGCAGGCAGGTGTGCGTGTGCCCACGGAAGACAGCGAGAGAACGCCGAAATACAATGTCACTTGGGTCGATAAGCATGGGGTTACCCATGACGGTGTCGTGGGCGGCGACCCGAAATGCGACGGCCACAAGCTCCCGTGCCTGTTTGAAGCAGGCTATTACGAACCGCATTATATGACCACCGGCTCCAAGGAGCGCATCTTCCCGCATACCTTTGTGCTTGACATTAGCTATGACGCAGTGGGCGGCGGCAGAGTCGATGTGCTCAGATGTTCCGTCTGCGACTATATAGTTCCTGTGAAGAGCCATGTCCATGATTACGGCTGGAACTGGGACTGCACCGGCTTCGGCAGCATCTATGAGTATACCTTCAACATCGGCGGCTCGACCAAGACGGTGGAGCAGCTCATCCTTGAGTCCGGCTATGCCCACCCCGAAAAGTGCAAGGTTCCCGGCTGCGAGGAGTTCATCATGGTTCCCCATAGCTGGGGCCGCTGGAATGTGGTCAAAAACCCCGATACCGAGGGCGATAAAGGCGGCATGGAGGCTGAATGCAGCGTCTGCGAATACAAAGAGACGGAAAAAATTGACGGCGATTGGACAAAGGACACCGCCCTTGTGACGGTGAAAAACGGCCGGGCAACCCGTATGATCGTCAAGCCAGGCGACAAGATCAGGCTTTATCCCGAGGAGAGAACCGGTCAGAAAGCCATCGGCTGGAAGGTGGAGTATCTCCGCGAATACAATGAGTGTGACTTCATCAGCGGTACGGGATTACCTGTTTCTAAAAATTGGAGCGCCAACGAAGCGAAGACCCTGTTCAAGCTGGTGACCAACGGCTCCGCCCTTGAGTGGGGCTGCACGATCCCAGAGTTCAGCGCCATGGGTGCCCCCGGCGGCGGCAGTTTCTTCTTTGAGCCTGTCTATGCAAGCTGTGACCACAGCGGCGGCACCACGCTGCTCAACGCGAAGGAGCAGGTCTGCGACCGTAAGGGCTACACCGGCGACACCGCCTGTGCAGACTGCGGCCATGTCATCAGTGCCGGTTCGGATATCTACCCACCTGCAAACGCCGGTCATACCGGTCCACTGCAGCCGCTGTACTACTACGGCACGGCCAACTCGGCAACCACAGACGCGAGCCATGGTGGCAAACGCTATAACGCCAAATCGGGAGACTGCCGACACCGCGCCTATGAGGGCGACTACCGCTGCACGGCTTGCGGCGGCACCGTAAAGGGCGAGACCGGCGACTTCAGGCATAGCGGTCCCCTTGAACTGCGGGATGTAAGAGCGGCGACCTGTACAGAGAGGGGCTATTCCGGCAACCAGTACTGCACATCGTGCGACAGGATCGCACATAAGGGCGTTTCTACCCCGTCCCTCCACGAAATTGCCGATAACTACAAGCTGATCAATGAGGTTAAGCCCGGATGCACCACCTCAGGCTATAGCGGCGACCAGCAGTGTACAGCCGGCTGCGGACAGATTATCCGCTACGGTCATGTAGTTAATAAGCTCAGCCACGACTGGGACGGCGGCAAACCTGCAAAACAGGGCAAGAGCGAAGGAATTCTCTACACCTGCCAGCGTGCCGACTGCGGCGAGACAAGGTTCGTAAAGAACTCCGCTGCGACCGGATACATTGTCACGGTCATCAAGGGCACAGCCTCCCTTGCCGCAGGGATACCTATCACGGACAAGATCGCGCAGAACACCGTTGTGACCGTTACGGCGGACGCACCGGAGGCAGGCAAGGTCTTTGACAAGTGGGTCGTGCTGGAGGGCAATGTCACTCTGACAGATGCCACCAAGGCAACTACCACCTTCACCATGCCCGGCAATGATGTGAAGCTCGAGGCAACCTATAAGGATGCGCCTCCAAGCCATACCCACAGCTACGGCACCGAGTGGAAGTATGACGACACCGATCACTGGCATGAGTGCGAATGCGGCGATAAGGCCAATATTGAGGCTCACAGTGCCAGCAAATGGATCGTTGACACGGCAGCTACCGAAACCGCCGACGGCGCTAAGCATAAGGAATGCACCGTCTGCAAGAAGGTTCTTGAAACCGCACCGATCCCCGCAACAGGCAGCAATCATACCCACAGCTACGGTACAGAGTGGAAGTATGACGGCACCAACCACTGGCATGAGTGCGAGTGCGGCGACAAGGCCGACACGGCAGCACACAGCTTCCAGTGGGTGATCGACAAGGCCGCTACCAAGGAGGCCACCGGCATCAAGCACGAGGAATGCACCGTTTGCGGCGCCAAGCGCAGCGAGAATACGGTCATCGACAAGCTCCCCGACGGCGGCAACACCGGCAATACAGGCAGCAGTGATAATAACACCAATAAGCCAGAAAATGACGACTCCACCAAGTGTCCTCAGACCGGTGACAGTAGCAACCACATCGGTTGGCTGGCTGCTCTGTGCGGCGTTCTGACTCTGCTGGGCGTAAGCGGCAAAAAGAGAAAGGAATCCGAGGTTGAATAAGCCGACGCTTCCGAAATCGAAATAGCCTAAACACAATAGGCGGTGACGGATCATTCCGCCACCGCCTATTTTCCTGAAAGCGAGCTTGGCAGCAAGTCCCTTTCCGAAAGGCTGCCAGCGACACCCACATTCTGACCGTCTATC
>ERZ1023894.312-NODE-312-length-9417-cov-11.807733_pt1 | contig 9417 bp, 3 predicted proteins | sample MGYA00380398_ERZ1023894 | MGnify/ENA primary metagenome ERZ1023894 (study PRJEB33179, sample SAMN07448994) | human gut metagenome | biome: Human-gut; feature: Human associated habitat; material: Faeces | host: Homo sapiens | place: India: Bhopal | collected...
TACCGTCCACCGTACATGGGACAGATGCGGACTTCCTGAATCGTCTTATCCTTCAGCCTGTCGGGAACAGGAATCAGAATCCGATGGCCGTTATGGATTTTCGCATATTTCCGGCTCATCGGCACTGTCAGGAACCCATTCTTGATGTTGATAGCGTTCGTCGACAAGACGAGATGGAACCATCCCCCTTTTTCACGATAGTGTGGCAGGCGGACAGCCTTTGAACCATAGTCACCTGACTTGACTTTCTGCAAAAGCCCGAAAAAGGACCGAATAGTGATTATACTAATAGGAGTTGTATATTTATTATTCTATTCGTATGAATCCATACCATCCGAAAAGGTTCAATATAATCACATAGCAATATCAGACGTAGAGAGATTATCAGAAAAAGAAATTGTTAACAAAATACTAATCCAAGAATTTGACTATTATAAATCCGAGAGATTATTCACTAAAAATCAAATTTTTGATTATAAAATTAATCGAATTAATGACCCAATAAACGATACCAGTAAGACAGACAATCACTATTATGATGTATCATATTCAGTAAAAACCATAGCTCCGGCTTGGATTGCAGGTAATGGAAAAAATGAAGGCCTATGGGTAAATAGCAAATCCGAATTCTATAATTTAATCAAAAATAATGACCAATATATTCTAAACCGTGTTGGTGGTTTATAATATGCACCAACTATTAAATTAACCAAGTGATGATGAATAAAAAAGTCAAACTGCAATCAGAATTTAAAATTTTCCCAGATATCATCTATCAACACTATCATAAAAAAACTATATTTTATATACTTATACACTTCTACTGGTAACCCATCTTCAAGCCCAACTTTATATTCAACACTAATATAAAAGCGTCAGTCACTCCTTTCGAGCAACTGGCGCTTTTATACTTCTTATCTACTGTGCCCTACTTTTGAATATGGTTTCCGTAAACATCACGGTACACATTTTGGGCTTTATCATCTTTATCATTTACCCGTACACGTTCCACCTTATGCCGATCATTATCTTTACCGGAAATTCGGTCTACGCGGAAACGATCGATATTCTGCACTTTAACCAATTCAGGACCAAAGTCATCTACAGAACGGGTCATGTTACCATCCGAAGGCGCTCCATTTTGTAAAGCCCTGTAAATAATGGCTGCGTATTCATAACGTGTCATCGCTCTATCGCCTTTAAATTCTCCATCCGGATATCCTTTCAGATAACCTCGTTCCGCTAAGTTCTTAACATACTCATAAGCCCAATGATTTTCCGGTACATCTGGGAAGGTCATAGCTCCGGTTGCTATAGGAGCCAATTTCACAGGCTGACCCGATTCATAGGCTGCCAATTTTTTCGTCAGCGTTTCAATCTGGTTTTTCATAGCCAGCATATCTTTAGCCATGGAAACACGTGAACGGGAGATATGGCTCTTCTGCCCAAATTTCCAGCTGACACCAACGTTCACCATATTCTCTCCGCCGCTGAAGGACCCACCTACGCTAAACATGGTATCTTCATTAGGACGATAATAAGCGCCAATAGCAACTGCATTGGCATTTTTATAATTACCGTACCCGGCTGCAAAATCACATTTATCATCCGGATCAAAATCCAGAGGAGGGAGCCCTGCCAGAGCTGCCGCCCCAGCGCCAACATGATTGATTCGGTTGCCCAAACGATTAATCCGGGTTTCCGTGCCATACAACTGGCTTCCATTTACAGCATCCGTACTGGTCGATGAAATATCTCCAGGAGCTACGTTGGTGATCTTATTTCCACCATTATTCAACCCATCTTTATTGAGCGTAACATCCTGACCTGCGGAACCATTTTGGATTGTCATCCCTCCCGTCGTTATGGTGGTGTCTCCAACGTTGACAGTGCTGGCATTTACCGTCGTGATATTCCCAGTGTCTGCTGTAACAGTCTTCGTAGTAACCGATTCCAGTGGTTTCAAATCGTTTGAAAGCCTCACTTTCATGTTAGAACTTCCATCAGATACCACTCCGATATTGTCTTCCGTTGACAGTTTAGAAGAATCTGTAATGCCCCCGACTACATTTACCTGGCCATTGAGCTTTTTATTGATCACATTCCCTACGTCACCGCCATACTTCATTCCGTCGTTCATAGTGGCAACCGTCTGGGTATTCCCATTGTGATCTTCATAGACGATCCGATCAATACCATCCGTGCCATTATAGCCATCCGTGCCGTCTACTCCATTTGCCCCTTTTACAACATGGATGTCAGCAGAAGCACCATCCTTGCCATTAATGCCAATATGACCATCGGTACCATTGGTTCCGTCTTTACCTATAGAAGAAATGGTAACCCCATCTTTGCCATCAGCACCTTTTACACCAATAGCCCCATTGATGCCATCAGCGCCGTCTTTGCCCTGGCCGCCCACGGTAACAGTATCTGCCTTCAGATTCTTGTCCAATCCGATGACCAGATCTCCCTGTGCATCCACTACAGTCTTGATGTTGGACGCATCATATTCCGTGTCCGCTTTCGTTCCATTTCCTTTGATGGTCATGGTACTGTTCAGTTTTTTGGCCACAGATCCTGTATTTCCAGCAAACTTCAGTCCATCATCTAATGTGGCAACTTCATGGGTGACATGCCCATCATCTTCGTAAACAATACGGGTCATACCATTAGCACCATCCACGCCATCCTGACCCTTCGCAGATTTCATGGTAAGCCCATCTTTCCCGTCTTTTCCATTCATTCCGATAGAGCCATCTTTCCCATTGATGGTAACAGCTGAGCCATCTTTGCCCGTCACACCGATGGAACCGTCTATACCATTGTCGCCTTTTTCACCCAGATTCAGATTGTCATTGACATTGACCTTGTACGGATTTTCCGTTGTGCCTGTGCCTGTAACAGTGGTATTCTTACCGTCTTTCAGAATGGTCTTATTGGCAGCTACATACGATACCAGCTGACTGCCGTTAATAGCATCCTTTGATGTAGGCGATATATCGCCGTCTGCCACATTTGTAATCTTCTTACTGCCTGCGTCAATACCGGTCTTAGTAATGGACGGACCGTTTGTGATGGTCATGCCATCTGTAGTAATGGTGGTATCGCCGGCTTTGATGGTATCGCCATTAATTGTTTCTGCTGTCACACTGTTCAAGTTAATATCATCATTCAGATCATACTTGACAACGCCGTCAGCCCCGACTGAAGCGGTGGTATTCTTGCCGTTGGTGAAGTCCAGTCCTTTTTTCAAGGTAACGGTCTGAGCCGTACTGTTATTGGCTTTATAGGAAATAGCAGCATTCTCTGCGACTTTGCTATAGTCTACGGATACATCATAGTTGTGTGAACCATTGGTGTTATTGGTCGGTGTCACCTTGACAGAACCGTCTTTAGAAGAAACAGTCGTATTGGCTGCATTCACAGCATCCTGCACGTTGTTATAGGTATTGCCATTGACAGTCAGCCCGGCTTTAACCGCACCGGTCTTAGTATCTACGCTAGAAGTTCCGCCGATAGCGCTGGCAACGGAGCTGAGGTCAGCATTTACCGTATAAACAGACTGCTTATCAGAGCCGACCGATGAAGTCACGGTCACATTCTGTCCGGCATTCACTACTGTCTTAGCTGCTTTTACATTCTGATTAGTCTGGTACAACTGGCTGCCATTCACTGCATCGGTGGACGTACTGTTTACATCACCAGCAGCCACGTTGGTGATTTTGGCGCCACCCACGTTGACGATATTGGTTATGTTCCCCAATGTAATCTTCGTCCCGGTGGTAGTTCCGCCGGTCGTCGTCTGATTGGAAATACTGCGGATTCCCTGCAAATCTTTGGCAAGACTGACTTTCAGGTTGTTCGAACCGTCAGACACGACGCCCAGAATGTCCTCTGCCGTGAATTTTGTCGTATTCGTAATGCCGCCGATGACATTGACCTGCTGATTCAACACCTTTTTGATTTCTTTACCTGTGCTAGATTTATTGGTTGCAGGATCCAGTCCGGCAGACTCCGCATCACCGCCATAAATCATGCCGTCTGTCAGGAGGGCCACTTCCTGCGGACTCTCCGTTGATCCCTGTATGACATACAGACGAGCTTTGGATGAACCATCCAAGCTCGTTGCTCCCGCTATATGGCTCTGGAGATAAATAGCATCTGAATCGCCGGAATTTCGCAGCATAACTGAACCATCGTAAATCCGAACCTCACCACCCTTCTCTGCAAGGACAGAAATAGATCCATCTGAGCCATTGGGATCCGCTTTGCCAAGAGTAATGTTATTGGCCAGCTTCACGGTCATTTTATTATTAGCCGCATCGGCAACGACACCGATATTGTCATCACTTAGTTTAGCACTATCCTTAATACCGCCCAGGATGGACATGGCCTGATCGGAGCCCCGGTGCAGGACATTGACATCAGATCCTGAGGTAGTCCCGATGGTCGAATTATCTCCGGCAAACCGCAGAGGCCGAGTCATGGTGTAAAGCTGGCTTCCATTGACGGCATCGGTGCTGGTATTGCTGACCAAACCGGATGCCACGTTTTGGATACGCCGTTCTTTTCCTACGGAGCCGACGGTGACAACACCGGCGGGAGTACCTCCGGCATAGCCGTAAGTGCCGTTGCCGGAGTATGTTTCCATTCCCTTTGTAGTTGTCCCGGAAACTACATAGGCAGAACCGCTGCCGATATAAGTGGAGTTGCCCAGTGTCGCTTTTACATTGCTTCCGAGGATCTGCGTATTTGACAGATCACGGTCTTTATCGGATGTATCGATTTCATTATTATTGCCGACGATTTGGATATCGGTAAGGTTCTTGCCTTTATTGTTTTTGGCGACCACCTTATTCTTGGAACCGGTCACGGTGATTCCGGTCACATCTCCTGCATCTCTGGCAGTTGCCGTATCGGGATCACCGCTCACCACATTACCGTTGCCGGTGACCATAATGTCTTCCAGTTTTTTAGGTGTTGACGAACCACTCTGGGCCATGGATGCTTTTTCTACTTTATTGCTGTTGCCTACAATACGATTGCTGTCCCCTTCCATACGGTTTTCATTCCCAAAGATTCCCGAATTCGAAGCACTTACATCAGCAGCTGTACCTGTTGCAGCCGTGCTGTTCTGGCTGCCCAGGACATAGGTATTTGCCCCAGTAACCCGGTTCTGGGTGCCAATTGCCCCAGAAGAAACACCGGCTGCCTGTGCGTTTGTTCCTATAGCCAGCGCGTTTTCTGCCAGTGCCTGAGCCGTATCTCCCATAGCGGAAGCACTTTTACTGTTACTTTTGGCATCACTGCCGATGGCGATGGCCTTGTCGTCGGATACACCGGCAGAATAACCAATGGCAACCGCTTTATCTACACTGCTTCCACCATTTTTTATAGAAGACGTCGCAAGAGTCCCTATAGCCAGTGAGTTATTTCCGGCTGCCTGAGCGCCAGCCCCGATTGCCGTGTTATATTGATAACCGCTGATGGCTAAAGTCTGTTTCAGGCTTCCCGGGTTAGCCGGATCTTCATAACCGGCTCCCACTGTAATACTGCCAAGACTCTGCGCTCCTGTATTATTCCCCAGCGCAACACTCCTGTCCCCTAAAGCTTTGGCGCCCACGCCAGCTGCCATAGAGTCTTCACCCTTAGCCAAATTGTTATTATAATTATTCAAATCGGTAGATTTTACAGAGTAGTAATGTGTTTTTGCCGTATCAACAATCTTTTCGACCTGAGCTACATTCGCTGCATCAGTCCCCAGTGCCCCTGCGGCGACATTATGGATTTTCGTTCCCTTATTGTCATTATTACGAAGGGTAATACTGTCTCCATCTCCAGAAGTGACCGTATCATAATATACCCCGCTTGCCGTTGCAGAAGAAACATTCGCATTGACCTGAGCTACCGTAGCGTCTATTGATTTTTTGAGCTGTGCCACAGTAACGGCATCCTGATCCAGTGCCCCGTCAGCTACATTGGTAATACGGCGCAGCGCCGATGCATTGCCGACGGAAACGGCAGTCTTAGGAGCCGCCTGTCCTGTCAGATACCCAGTCCCACTGATCATAGCGGCATTGGCCACGGAGTCATTGCCTATGGCAACATTACCGCCTGCAGCCTGGGCGCCCTGACCTAAAGCTACACTGGCCGCATCTGCAGCCTGGGCGTTAAACCCGATTGCCGTAGATCCATTTCCATTCGCCTGTGCCTGATACCCGACTGCAACGGCATCATCAGCAGCTTTCGTCTCACTGCCTAAAGCCGTAGACTGGATCCGCGATACAGCAGAATCGTTTTTATTAGCATGATAGCCAATGGAAACATTTTTCCCTTCAGATGTGTTTCCGCTAGACCCAATATTGGTCCCAGCTTCAGAACCAATGGCTACATTATGGTCGCTTTTGACATCATTTCCCGTTTTATAGCCAATTGCAATGTTCTGTTGTCCGTCAATATTGTTGCCAGCACCGTCTCCAATGACTACATGGGATCCCTTCGTCCCTAATACGTCTCCTACCATACCCACGCCTGCTCTTGGACCAAGTACGACAGAACGGACGGCATTGGCACTGGCATCTTTACCCAAAACTACAGAAGCACTGCCCCCAGCAACAGCTCCGTTTCCAAGAGCAACGGCATCTGCCCCACTGGCTTGTGCACTCTTACCCATAGCCAAGGCATCAGCTCCACTGGCTTGTGCACTCTTACCCATAGCCAGGGCATCGGCCCCACTGGCTGCTGCCTCTGTTCCAACCGCAATGCTGTCAGCTCCAGAAGCAGCCGTACTTTTGCCCAGAGCCAGTGCGCCTTCCGCCTCAGCCTTTGCGCTGTCTCCAATCGCTGCAGCACTATGACTGTTTTGCGTCACAGCAGCATTGTTGCCCATCGCAATTGCATTGTTGGAAGCAACCGTGCTAGCCTTAGTTCCAATTGCCATGCTGTTATCGTTGAGCTGATCATTGGTCCCATCATTATAGACCGTCGCTCCATCCCCCAGTGCAATCGAAGAGTTTCCCCGAGCATTGGCTGCATCACCGATGGATATGCTTGCTATGCCTCCGCCTATAACCACAGTAGAACTGTCGCCATCAACGGTCATATCATTAAAGGAGCCACTGACAGCTTCCCGGCCAATGGCAATACTGTTTTCAGCAGATGAAGCAGAACGAGCATCATCGCCCAGAGCCACAGAATCTTTGCCATTCGCTTTTGCACTGACACCAATGGCAACAGCATCTTCGCCCGCAGCCGCAGCGTCCTCTCCAGTGGAATTGGCACGGAAATACTTTATTCCCGGTTTTGTTTGATCCAAGCCCAAAGCAGAATTCACCTTTTTTAGATCTGTAATATCGTCCGTATTATTTTTGATTTTTCCTGTATTGGCTGTAATCGCATTGTTATTTGCCGCAATATCCGTCTTGTTTTGCTGGATGTCATTGGAATTTTGATCGATTCCAATCTTATTGTTAGCGATCTTTTTGCTGTTATCCGCAATTTTGCCCGTATTGTCAGCAATAGCTGTTTGGTTCTTTTGTACGTCTTTTTTTACTGCATCCACTTCTGCACTGGTTGCGACCCCAGCAGTGGATATTGTGATTGTCTTTGTTGTTTCGTCTTTAGTTACAGAAATGTTAGTTCCGGCATTCAAAATATAACCGTCATGAACATCTTCAGCGCTACCATAAAGTGCACTTCCAAATACAAGCACAGCTGTTAATACGGTACTAGTCAGTACCCCCCCCGATTTAATAATTGTTCTTAATAGGGAATTACCCGACGTTTTCCCGCCATTTTTTGCTAATTCTGAAACAACCTGGTGCTGCCCTTTTGCGCGATTGAATATAACCTTGTAAATTCTATTCAATCTAATCGCCTCCTTTATATTAAAAATAGCATAAAATAACACTCAGCGCCTTTAATAGATTTAAACTTTATACAGTGCATTTTTTCTTATTTTAACATCATTTCACTTCCTAAACAATGCATTCCTCTAGATTATTTATTTTTTTATAAAGCTACAGCACTTTACAACTTTTACGCTACCTCGGAAGTTGACGAAACCAGTTTACACAAGGCCTGCACTAAGTCCGTTGGATTTTTTGCGGTTTGGGCTTTAGAGACCAAAGTGCCTAAAAATATTTCACGCTGTATTTGCCAGCTTATATGGCTTCGCAGCTCTTGTGGACTGGCGTTTTGGTACTTCGCAAAATGCTTGTCCAGATACGGCAGCATTTTCAGGCTGCTGTGAACGAGGTTTACCAGGTTCACCCTATGTTCAATACCATTTTGGCGGCGAATCCGGTAGGCATTCAGCGACCAGAAAGCCTTCTGCTCATAGTAGTTGGTTTCGATGGCCCAACGCAGCTTGTACAGCTTCAAAGGATAATAGTCCATGCCTTCTGCCGGTGCGTCCCGTAGGATCTTTCGTTCCTGCCAGGCGCAGCTCATATGCAGGTCACTGGGATTCAGGGTGCTGAAGAAAAGCCGCCGGGAGCCAGATGTAGTGTAGCTGACATAAGCATGGATGCGGCGATTCCCGCAGATATGGGTCAAAACAATCCGATGACCCACTTGCATACCGTCCATATTCCAGGACAGCGTAAAATCATTCCTTTCCTCGTTTTTTCGGGCGTCCCGGCTTGCCGTTAGGCAATGGCGGTAGTTCATACATTGCCGAATCACTGCGGACATTACAGATGATGTCCAGTCCGGGATACTGCAAAACCCGTTCTATCAGCGAGCTTTTAGCGTACCAACTGTCAAAGAGAAACAGTACCTGCCGGTCTTTCAGTAAGGGCATCACCTCCTCGATGAGGTCACCAGCTAATTCAAGTTTGGTCTGCTCTTTCGTCCACATCCGGTACCCTACGGGAACCGCCAGATAGCGGATAAGCGGAGCTTTTCCTTCATGCTGGTTCAGGACAGGGACACTCAGTGTCAAACTGACGAAGCAATGACCGTTTACGTAAGGCTTGCCTGTATGGCAGGCATGGTCATGCAACAGAGAAACAGCATCGAACTTCTTGCCGAATTTCGGTACCGTCGTATCATCGACACTGAGAAAGACCGGTTCATTCTGTAAGGCCGCCGGAATCAGGCTGCAAGCCAATTGTGCTGTTTGCAGGCGGAGAGAATGGCTCGTCACCGTTTCGTTCTGAAGCGCCTGGTAATAACTATTTAAGCAGCGATGTGTCACCTGGGACAAGAAATTCCGATGAGAAAGCGAAGAGACGGGAAGGCCTGCAAGGCTACCTGAGCGATGACCAACCAGGTCAGTAGGAATCGCGTTGGCCGTGTCGCCGTAGAAAAATATGGAGAAAAGAAACGAAACAGACTACCAATAATCGAATTTTCGAGGTATAATCCCGAGTTTGACACTTTTGAAAATAAAAAATGCTCACAAAGAGCGTG
>ERZ1023894.317-NODE-317-length-9377-cov-6.598369_pt1 | contig 9377 bp, 8 predicted proteins | sample MGYA00380398_ERZ1023894 | MGnify/ENA primary metagenome ERZ1023894 (study PRJEB33179, sample SAMN07448994) | human gut metagenome | biome: Human-gut; feature: Human associated habitat; material: Faeces | host: Homo sapiens | place: India: Bhopal | collected...
CACACAGGGCTGCCCGACTTCTCGACAGGTTAGCCCTGCAATAGGCGTTCTGTCCTGCGTACTGTCAATCTCGCTAGCGGATGCTTGTACCGGCATCATGGCAGTAGTAACAAGAAATGCTACCCCCACTGCGATTACTCTTTTAATATCCATGACAATCCCCCTCGATTGTATTTTATGGAATCTTGCGATATCAATGCTACCACTCAACGCGTCATAATCAAGGACGTCTGGCCTTTCTACGATGAGTGGCCTATCCAATGCACAGATCCCGCTCCTCAACAAACACCATGATAAACAGGAAGATGGCGGGCGAATCGGTTTCCGCAGTGCCGGTGAGGGACCGAATCCATCTTTGGAGGAAGATGGTACAACGGTCTTTCCGTTCGCTGCCAGAGACGAGGACAAGGCTCGTAAGCAAGGGGCCACCGATCGAGCTGCGCCGCCCAAGGGTGCATGATTGGGTGCACCCGACGGCTCACGGACTGGTACGTATGAACGTATCGCAACCAGACGGGATGCCCCAGTTAGGCCAAAGACTACACACGATGCCGGTATTGGCACCGCATTACGGATACTGGCATCGCTCGCTCCATCGATGTCGCACGACTCAATCACATCCCATAACGCCATATGGTGACGCAAAGCGAAATCCCTACGCAACCCCAAAATCTGGTCCGGGGCCCGGCACTCGCGCAGACAAACGTCATCATGGAAAACAGCCGCCATGACCGGCCAGAAACGATTGCGCGGATGACCATAATAAAACCGCATCTCACGCGACTTCGGACTTGGCACGGAACCCAACACCAACACGCGCGATCCGGCATCCCAAACCGGACCGAATCCATGTTCCACACGCATGGGTCACTCTCCTACCACCGCATCGAATACCGCGATGCGCCTTATTGTATTGCGCAATGTTGCGGCACGACAAACGGACGTGTATGTTGATTGCGGATACGACATGAGCAGCATATTCAAAGGAGAAAACATGCTCGAACCGACCACCGTCTATACGCCATCGCCAAACCGATACGACAGCATGACCTACAACCATGCCGGCGAAAGCGGCCTCAAACTGCCGGCCATATCCCTCGGCTTCTGGCACAACTTCGGCGACACCACCCCATACGACACCATGCGCCGCATCGTGTTCACCGCATTCGACAACGGCATCACCCACTTCGACCTGGCCAACAACTACGGCCCCGAACCCGGATCGGCCGAAAAGAACTGCGGACGACTCCTGCACGAATACTTCCACCACCACCGCGACGAACTCATCATCAGCACCAAAGCCGGCTACGAAATGTGGACCGGCCCCTACGGCGACCTCGGCAGCCGCAAATACCTGCTCGCCTCACTCGACCAAAGCCTCAAACGCCTCAACCTCGACTACGTGGACATCTTCTACCACCACCACATGGACCCATCCACACCACTCGAAGAGACCATGGGCGCGCTCGCCACGGCCGTGAGCAGCGGCAAGGCGCTGTATGTGGGCCTGTCCAATTATGATGGCCCCACACTCGAGAAGGCCACCGCCATTTTGGATGAGATGCATGTGCCGTTCATCATCAACCAGAACCGTTACAACATCTTCGACCGCACCGTGGAACGCAATGGGCTCAAGGAGACCGCGCACCGTCTTGGCAAGGGACTCATCACTTTCTCCCCGCTCGCCCAGGGACTGTTGACCACCCGGTAGCTGAACGGCGTTCCGGCGGACAGCAGAATCGCGCATGACGGACGATTCCTGCAGCAGAGCGCGTTGACGCCGGAACGGCTTCAGCAGATTCGCGACCTGAACGATTTGGCCGCCGAGCGTGGACAGACGCTCGCCGAAATGTCGCTGGCTTGGCTGCTGCACGACGGCATGGTGGCTTCGGTGCTGGTCGGAGCGTCCCGTCCACAGCAGCTGATCGACAACATCGGTGCGCTTAGGAACACTTCGTTCAGCGACGAGGAGCTCCGCCGCATCGACGGGATCTCGCTGTAGACGGGCCGCCCTCGCGCGGCAGCCGCGCACGAGGAAGCCGGGCTCCGGACGGAACCGCAACAAATGAGCCGGGCGCGTACGACATCGATCGTACGCGCCCGGCTCATGGCTTATGTGGTCTTGGATCGCAGGCTCACTCCTGCGGATAGGAGTCGTCGAAGAAGCGGCGCTCCAGATGCACGATGGTGCGGAACACTTCGACTTCCGGACCATCGATGGAGCAGTATTCGTTGACCAGGGAGATGAGGTCGCCGACCCACTTGCGGAAGTGCGCGCCTTCATGCAGGTCGACCCAGCCCTTGTGCGCCGGCACCTGCTGGATGACGTCGGCATCGACGGTGCGCTTGGCCCATGCGAGGTACAGCCATTCCATGCAGCAGATCGCGGTGATCAGTTCCGGCCAGCTCTTGTCGGACAGGCTGTCGAGGTATGCGCCGTACTCCTTGTTGGCCGGGGTCGGTTCGGTCGCGTCGTATTCCTCCTGGCTGACGTGATAGGCCTCGAGGAAGTGCTCGAAGTAGGTGGCCTCGTTGTCGGCGAACCACTGCGATTGCGCCGCGAGCATGTCCTTGGTCTCCTGACGTGGAGCGAGTTTGATGAGACGCGCCATCATGCCGTTGTTATAGAACTTGAAGTCCTGAATCAGATACGCCTTGAGGATGGATTCCGGCAAGGTGTCGTCAAGCAGCTCGCTGACGAAACGCGAGTTGATGGCGTCGTACCAGTCCTCGGTGTTGAGCATGTACATGAGGTCGGCGACGGAGCCGGCTTCCGCGCCCAGCCAGGCGTAGTCTCCGCTGGCGGGTTTCGTTGCTTCTGGAACGTGGTTGGTCATGATTTTCTCTTTTCTTGGATATGCCGGCGGACGGCCGGCATGTTTTCTGTGTTTGTTGTTGGATTGTGAGTTGCGTGGTTCAGGCCACGACGTCGGCCTTGCCTGATTCGAAGCGGTCGAGCACACCGGTTTTGGCGAGCGCCTTTTGTACGAACCACATGAGCGCTCCGCCGAATACGGCTCCGGAGATGACGCAGCAGACGGTGAACACGACGCCTTGCAGTGTCGACCAGCCGGCGGTGACGACCCATTCGTACAGGCCATTGGATAGGCCGGTCAACGCGCCGGCCAGGGTCACGGTGAGCAGGTTCCACTTGCGGTATACGAAGACCGCGAAGCCGATTTCGGCGCCGAGTCCTTGGGCCATGCCGATCAGCAGTGCGTGCGCCACGCCGAATGGATTGCCCAGCAGCGTTTCGATGACCGCGGCGATGGTTTCGCCGAAGAAGGCCGCGCCGGGCTTGCGGATGATGATGGCCACGAGCGGGCCGGCGAACAGCCACATGAAATGGAAGAGTCCGCCCAGGCCTGGGGTGAGGCTGTCGAACAGGGCGGTCGGGACGGCGTAGATGAAGTCCCAGGCCCAGAAGATCACGCCGGATGCGACGGCAACGATCGCGGCCACGACGATGTCGACCACACGCCATTTGACGTTGGGTTTGCGAACTGCGGAAGACTGGTTTTCTTCAGTCATATAGGTATGTGCCTTTCTCTTATGCAAAGGCACGGGAAGTAGAGAGACGTCCGTGCGCCGGCATTATCCGGTATACGTTCATACGGTTGAAGCGGTCGCTTCCTCTCAGCCATAATGGCCCCCGTGTCCGCAAGCGATATTACATGGTTCGGCGCGTTTCCAGACTGATATTCCACATGTCGGCCAAAAGTCTCGTGAAATGGAAAAATGGGTTCCGTGTTTTCCCGAAAGTCCTGGGCCTTCGGGAAAACACGGAACCCATCGATATGCGGGAAAGCCGCTGTCGGCTATGCCAGGATCGACGCCGTGTCGGTTACCGTGATCAGCGGTTCGAACAAGCGCATCGTGTTGCGCGCCAGTTCCTGGTTCTCCGGGGTGCTGCCGGCGCAGGCGTCGGCCGGAACGCGCACGGCCACGCCGTTATCGGCCGCGGCGAGCACGGTGGTGAGCACGCAGCAGTCGGTGGCCACGCCGCAGACCGTGATTTTCTTGGCTCCGCCGATCGCGTCGATCAGCTGCTGCCCCCATTTGCCGAATGTGGTGCGGTCCACCACCTGATGGCCTTCGGCGAGGGCGGCGGTCTCGTCGGTCAGGTCGTACATCGGGTCGTCCGGCGGTACCAGGAACTGCGGCCAGTCCTTGAAGTAGTCGACCCAGGCGTCCTTTGGCGGAATCGGCGCGACGTAGCGCGTGTAGACCACGCGGTCGCCGAACGCCTTGGCCAGTTTTGCGAACGCTTCGTTGGTGTCGTAGTAGGTTCCGTCGGCGCAGGCCCAAGCGGACCATTCGCTTTCGGCGAATACTTTCTGACGGTCGATGACGACCAGCCACTCATCTTCAGCGATCATCGTATGTTCCTTCCTGTGCGATCGCGCCGTTCGTCACTTGGCTTCGATGGCATCCGCCGTTTCGGATGCCGGCAGGTCGGCCTCCTGCTTGGCGATGTCTCCACGCTGGAACGCCAACGCGCCGAACAGGCCGACAAGCAGCGCCACGATCACGCCGAGCTAGGCGGATGCCCAGCTGCCGTCCTTGCCGCCGAGCAGGAAGAGGAGGTAGCCCTGCCAGGTCAGCCAGTTCGCGGCGGAGTTGACCACGAGGCCCCAGCCGAGGATGGTGCCGACGGCGAGGATGACGAACGATTTGACGTTCCACTTGCCGTAGCGGCCGTTCGGATCATACAGGTCGGGGGTGCTGTAGTCCTTCTTGCGCACGATCACGTCGGTCACGAACATGCCCGCCCATACGGCCATGGGCACGCCGAGGGTGGTCAGGAAGCCTTGGAACGGGCCGATGAAGGTGTCCGAGAAGAAGGTCACGTAGACCACGCCGGCCACGGTGAGCGCGGCGGTGAGGCCGGCGGCCGCGGTGCGGGGCAGTTTGACGCCGAAGCTCAGCAATGCCAGTCCGTTGGAGTAGTTGTCCATGATGGAGCCGGACATGAGGCCCAGCACGGCGACGATGGTGTACGGGATGAGGTACCAGATGGGCAGGATGGAGGCCATCGCGCCGATCGGGTCGTTGCCGACGTTTTCGGCGAGTTTGGCGTTGGATCCGGCGAGCAGCAGGCCGTAGAAGATGAGGAGCACGTTGGCGATGGACGCGCCGAACGTGGTCCAGAAGACGATGCCGCTGTTGGAGGATTTGCGGGGCAGGTAGCGTGAATAGTCGGCCGCGATGTTCACCCAGCCCAGGCCGAAACCGGTCATGACGAAGAAGCAGCAACCGAGCATGGCCGGCAGGCCGCCGGACGGGATCCGTCCGATGGCGTCGAAGTCGATGTGGCCCCATCCGAGGATGAAGAAGCCGACGGTGATCACGCCGGTCACGATGGTGATGACCTGTTGGCAGCGCATGATCAGGTCGTAGCCGAAGATGCCGGCCACGACCACCAGGCCGACCACCACGATGGTGGAGATGAGCTTCGGCGCGGCGCCGGAGCCCCAGCCGAGTTTGGAGATGGTGGAGGACATGGCGAGCACCGCGGTGGTGGTCAATGAGATTTCCCAGCCCAATGTGGCGATCCAGCTCAGCGCGGCCGGCACCTTGGCGCCTTCCACGCCGAAGGTGGCGCGGGTGAGCACCATGGTCGGGGCGTTGCCGCGCTTGCCCGGTAGGGAAATGAGGCCCCCCAGCAGGACCGACGCGACCACGCCGATGGTGGTCATGACGGTGGCCTGCCAGAAGGAGATGCCGAATCCCAATGCCCATGCGCCGTACGACATGGCGAACACAGAGATGTTCGCGGCGAACCAAGGCCAGAACAGGCTGGCCGGCGTGCCTTTTCGTTCCTCTTCGGAAATGGTGTCTATGCCCTGTTCCTCGACGGTGAGGGCACCTTTGTCCTTGCTCATTTTCGGTTATGTCTCCTTCGCTTCCTTGCACTTTCCGAGAAAGTGCCCGTGCCGGCGGCAAAGCGTTCCTTGTCCGCTTCGCCGAACCGTTCGGACACATCATAACCCAACTTATAGTCATTATGACTATAAGGTTTGCATGGCAAGCAGCTTCTCCACTTCGATTCTGGAAGGACATGTGGCCGGACCCCGTCGCGTCACCGCGATGGCGGCCGCCGCGTTGGCGATTCCGACCGCCTCGCGAAGCCCCGTCCCCCGGCTCAGTTCTGCGCACAGCACGCCGACATGGCAGTCGCCGGCGCCGTTGGTGTCGATGGCGTGGACCGGGAATCCCGCGACGAGCTCGGCCTCCGCCCCCGGTCGGGCCAGCCATGCGCCGCCTTTGCCGACGCGGACGATCAGCACGGAGTCCAATCTCCGTGCCATTCGCTCGATCAGCGTACGGAACGTTCCCTGGTGCATCGGCAATCCCAGCCGTCCGGCGATGAGGACCGCCTCCCGTTCGTTGCACGACCAGACCGGACGGTATTCGACCATTTCGCCGAACGTCTCGTCGTCGATGTCGGCCACCACCGGAGACGGGTCGAACAGCGCGAGGAAACGGCGATTCGGCGCGGTCCGGCGCATGAATGCCCGCAAGCCCTCGCCGGTATGGTGCGCGAAGGTGTATCCGCTGATGTGCACGACATCGCCATCGGCCGGTTCGACGCTTTGGAAGGTGGATTCGTCGCCGCGGGCTTCGGCGCCGCGCATCGAGATGAAGGTGCGTTCGGCCGTGCCGTCGGTCAACGCCACGCAGAATCCGGAGTCGACGCTTTCGTCGGTGGGGCCGGCATGCCGTATGCCTTCGTTCTCGAAGACCCTGCGGATCGTGTCCGCCCAGGGGCCGGTGCCGAGGATGCCGGCGTGCCGGGCGTCGACGCCCATCTGACGTACGGCGTGCAGCGTGTTGTAGCTCGCCCCGACATGGATGCCCGCTTCGTCGGCGAATACGTCCTGGCCCGGTTGGGGGATTTTTTCGACGCTCATGGTCAGGTCCACGATCACCTGGCCCAAGGAAATGACCGTTCCGTTTCCCATGTTTCACACCTCCCGTTCTCTCAGGGCGCACAGGCCCGCCACCGTCCGGTCCAGGTCGAGCCGATCATCGTCTTTGAGCTGGCGCAGCACCTGTCCGCGCATATCCGGGTCGAAGCCGTCCGGACCATGCCATGCTCCGAGCATCGCGCCGGTGATCGCGGCGATGGTGTCGGTGTCCCCGCCAAGGGAGGCGGCGAAGCACACCGCTTCGGTGGGTTTATCGAAGACACGCGTGGCTATGGCGCACGCCGCGGCCACGGATTCGTTGGCCTCCACGCTGGTGCCGCAGTCGCGTCGGAGGATGGTGGCGAATTCGCCGTCGGACATGGAGCCGTCTTCTCTGACGGCCCATTCCATGAACATCTTCACGCGGGCGACGACGGACGCCTTGGCCGACCAGTTGCCGCGCGGCGGCTGGGATTCCACGAACGCCAACGCTTTCGAAAGGAAGCCTCGCTCCCCCGCGATGGCGAGGCTCACGGCGGCGGCCACCAGCGTGGTCGATTCGATGCCCTGTATGGTGTTGTGCGTCACCACGCAGGAACGCCAGGCCTCCTCGGCCAAGGCGTTTCCGGGAATGAAGGCGATGCCGACCGGGGTGGCGCGCATGGCGCCTCCGTTCGTGGTGCCGAATCGTCCGGTAAGCTCCGGGTCGACCCCTTCCGCCAGCGCCTGCAGAGCGGCCTTGGTGGATGGGCCGAGCAGGTCCAGCGAGCCCTTTTCCTTCATCTTCGCCTCCCAGCGCAGGAGGTCCTGGGCGTACGCGTCGTTGTCGATTCTGCCATGGTCTTCGATGAGGCGGGCGGCCAGCACGAAGGCCTGTTCCGTGTCGTCGGTCACCGAGCCGGCCTTCATATTCGGCGCGATCGGCTGTTGTGGCACGGCGTCCATCAACCTGCGGACCGGTCCGCCGTAGCATTCGATTATTTGTTCGGCCGACATGCTTTGGGTCGGCATGCCGAGCGCGTCGCCGATGGCGAGGCCGATCATCGCGCCGCGGGCATGTTTCATCAGACGCTCATCGATCGCCATGGTTTCCTCCGTTCTCCCCCGCGGTGACGTGCAACGTGAAGTGGCTGGGGTCGAGGAACGAGCGCACGTATTCGACCAGCGTGCCGTCATCGCTGAAATTGTGCCGTTCGGACAGCAGGAACACCGTCTCCGGGGTCTTCTCCAACGCTTGGGCGATCGGGCCGAGCCTGTCTGCGGATACGTCCATATATCCGGAGGCCGCCTGCAGTCCGGCCTGTTTCATGGTTTTCGAGATGGAGCCGTCCACGAGTCCTTCCATTCGTTCGATGACCTCGCGCAGCGCCGGGATGGCGGGCAGATACGAGACCTCGTACGAGACCGGCGTCGACCGGAAGAGCCTGCGGCGCGCGATTTCGTAGAACCGTTCGCACTCGCTCTCCCCCTCCAACGCCAAAGGTCGGCCGACCAATGCGATGGACAGCAGTTCCGTGGTGGTCGGCGCTCCGGAACGCAGCGAGGCGGAGGTCCAACCGTCCGGACCGCTCATATCGCCGCCGTTGAACGCCACATAGCTTCCCGATCCCATGCGGGTCTCGATGAGTTCGGCCTTTTTCAGCTGTTCCAGCGCCCTGCGCACGGTGCCGCGGGACACTTGGTACTCTTCGGCCAGACGCGTTTCGGACATGATCCGCTCCCCCGGCTTGAGCGTGCCGTTTCTGATCTGCTCGGCAAGCTCGTGCCGCAGGTGCTCCGTTCGGGTGTAGGCAGTCATCTTCGGCCTCCGGACGACTGTGAAACCAACATTGCAGAACTATGTACAGGATAGCACAGGTTTGTACAGGTTGCGTGTTGGTGGATGATGTTGCAAAGACGCGACGGGGAATACGGTCAGCCTGACAGGCTGTTTCGTCTTCCCGCGTTCAAAAGCGGGAAACCTGCATCGCTGCGCGTTCCATGTCTTTCGTTTCGAAAAAAGTTCGTTCGCGCGCTTAGTCTTTTTCCTGTGTCTACACTTGATTGCGGAGCCGGCAAAAGCGCCGGCGGCATCGTAAGGAAGAGCATTATGAAGATCACAGGACTCGACGAGGAGCGGCACGGCCGGCGTTGGAACGGACAGCGCGCGTTGGTCACTGGAGCCGGACAGGGCATCGGCCGGGCCGTGGCGCAGCTGCTCGCGTCCCAAGGCGTGAAGGTGGCGGGCAACGACATCGTGCCGGAACGGGCCGAGAACACCGTCAAACTGATTGCGGACGCCGGCGGAGAAGCCTTCGCAGCCATCGGGGACTGCGCCGATGCGACGGTGTTGGAAGACCGCTTCAGGCAGGTGGACGAACGGTGCGGCGGCATCGACATCCTCGTCAACGTTGCGGGGATCATCATCAAGGACTCGCTCGACGACACCGACCTGGAACGGTGGAACCGCATCCTCGCGGTCAATCT
>ERZ1023894.344-NODE-344-length-8896-cov-6.957584_pt1 | contig 8896 bp, 10 predicted proteins | sample MGYA00380398_ERZ1023894 | MGnify/ENA primary metagenome ERZ1023894 (study PRJEB33179, sample SAMN07448994) | human gut metagenome | biome: Human-gut; feature: Human associated habitat; material: Faeces | host: Homo sapiens | place: India: Bhopal | collected...
ATTAAATTATATCCAAAAACAAAAAATATCAGTTAATGATTATTATACCACTTGAGAATAAAAAAATAAATATAAAAAGCCTAATTTTTCTTAAAAAATAAGCCTTTTACAAAGGAAAATTTTATATAATATAATCTAATATATGTATAATAATACAAATAAGCGGAAATATATAGTTAAAACAGTTAAAAATAAAGCTGAATTTATTGCCGAGAAAGTATTGAATTTAGCAAATTACAGGGAGTTTTTGATGTGAAAAAGCTTATTTGCGCAACAGGAATTATATTAATAGCTTGTGCGGTAACGGGAAATTTATTTACCGCAGGTACAGATGCGTCGGCTCAAACCGTACAGCAGAGCAATACCGAGGATAAGTGTGAGGAAGATGTTTTTATCCTGAAAATAGAGGACGGCTATCTGAATGTTTATTATAAAGAAAGCGGTAATATTTACCTGAAAACGGGAACTATGTCCTCAAATTTGCCGAAAAGCGATGTAATGCAACTTGAAAAAGGTGTTGAAATTACAGCGAAGGAAGCGCTAAGAAGAGCAGTGGAGGACTATTGCAGTTAAAGATTTTTAAAAGTTATTAATAAACTATGTGGATTGCCAATAAAAATAAAAAAGATTAGAATTGCTTGTTGATGTAAACTACACTATTTGCATTATGTGTATTGACAATTTATGTAATTTGCGGTAGTATTTAATCAATAGTGTAAAACTGCAATTATGAACAAATGTTGTTTTGCGTTATGCTCAAAAACACAAAGCAGACGCAGAAATACAAAAAAGGAGAATGTACATATGATTTCTACCGTTATTGATAAATCACTCGGCCTTGAATTTCCTATTTTTCAGGGCGGTATGGCTTGGGTAGCAGACGCTTCTCTTGCAGCCGGTGTTTCAAACGCAGGCGGTCTCGGCCTTATTGCCGCAATGAATTCAAACGGAGAACAGCTCCGTGCCGAAATTAAAAAGTGTAAGGAACTTACAGACAAGCCTTTTGGTGTAAATATTATGCTTATGAGTCCGTTTGTCGAAGAGGCGGTTCAGGTTGTTATCGAAGAGGGCATAAAGGTTATTACAACAGGCGCAGGCAACCCCGGTAAGTATATGCAGAGGTGGCTTGATGCAGGTATTAAAGTTATCCCTGTAGTTCCGAGCGTTGCTCTTGCAAGAAAGATGGAAAAGTTAGGTGCATTCGCAGTTATCGCAGAGGGCGGCGAGTCAGGCGGCCATGTAGGCGACCTTACCACAATGGCTCTTGTTCCGCAGGTAGTTGACGCGGTAAACATTCCTGTAATTGCAGCAGGCGGTATTGCAGACGGCAGACAGATTGCTGCGGCATTTATGCTTGGCGCTGTAGGTGTACAAGTAGGCACAAGATTTTTGGTTGCCACAGAATGTACAATCGCACAGGAATACAAGGACAAAATCATAAAGGCAAAGGATATTGATACAGTTGTAACAGGTAAAAGACTCGGTCATCCTGTTCGTGCTATCCGTAATTCCTTTACCCGTGAATATACAAAGGCAGAATACAACTCATCTGAGGTAAGTGACGAAGAACTTGAAAAGATGGGTGTCGGCAGATTAAGACTTGCTGTAAGAGAGGGCGATGTTTCGCACGGTACGGTTCTTGCAGGTCAGGTTGCCGCAATGGTAAAAAAAGAACAGCCTGCAAGAGAAATCATTACAGAAATGTTTGCTCAGGCTGAAGAAGTATTGAATGGAGCTACAAAATGGGTAAAATAGCATTTGTTTTTTCAGGCCAGGGCGCACAGTACAGCGGAATGGGCAAGGAGCTTTACAATAATTCTCCTGCCGCAAAGAGCGTTTATGATATGGCAGACAGTATCCGCAAGGGTACTTCGGCACAGTGCTTTGAGGGCACAACAGAAGAACTCTGCAAAACAGTAAACACACAGCCTTGCGTATTTACAGCTGACCTTGCAGCGGCAAGATTCCTTGAAGAAAAGGGTGTTAAGGCTGACTGCGTTGCAGGCTTTTCACTCGGCGAAATTGCGGCTCTTGCTTTTTCGGGTATTCTTTCGGACGAAGAAGCTTTCAAACTCGTTTGCAAGAGAGGCGAGCTTATGGATAAGGCGGCGACCGAAAATCCGGGTGCGATGGCTGCCGTAATGAAAATTACTCCCGAAAAAGTTGAAGAAGTTTGCAAGGACTTTGACAAGACATATCCTGTAAACTATAACTCGCCTGCACAGACAGTTGTTGCTACAACAAGCGAAAATGCAGAGGCTTTCTGCGAGGCTGTCAAAGCAGCGGGCGGCAGAGCAAAATTGCTTGCGGTAAGCGGTGCTTTCCATTCACCGTTTATGGCAGATGCGGCAAAGGGTCTTGCGGAGTATATGCAGGACATTGAGTTTGCACAGCCTAAAGTAACAATTTATTCAGACTATACAGCAAAGCCGTACGAGGGTGACTACAAGGAACTTGTAAGAGCACAGGTAGAAAATCCCGTAAGATGGCAGACAATTGTTGAAAATATGATTAAAGACGGTGTTGACACATTTATTGAAATCGGTGTCGGCAAGACTTTAACAGGACTTATCAAGAGAATTGACAACAGCGTTAAGGCTTTCAAGGTGGAAACACCCGCTGATTTTGAAGCACTTGACCTTTGATTTTGGAGGATATTATGAAATTTGAAAACAAGACAGCCGTTATTACAGGCGGTTCAAGAGGTATCGGTCTTGCAATAGCTAAAAAACTTGCAAGTCAGGGCGCAAACATTGCTATTCTTTATGTTGGCGATGAGAGCGAGGGCATTGCCGCAAAAGAGGCTCTTGCAGAGTACAACACAAAGGTTGAGCAGTATTTCTGCGATGTTTCCGATTTTAACGCATCAAAAGAGGTTGTTGACAAGGTAATCGAGGAATTCGGCGGAATTGATATTCTTGTAAATAACGCAGGTATCACCCGTGACAAGCTCGTTCTCAATATGGACGAAAAAGACTTTGACGCAGTAATCGGCGTAAACCTCAAGGGTACATTCAATATGATTAAGCATACCTACAAGCACTTTATGAAAAAACGCTACGGCAGAATTGTAAGCACATCTTCTGTTGTAGGTATTATGGGTAATGCGGGTCAGGCTAACTATTCGGCATCTAAGGCAGGAATTATCGGTATGACAAAGTCTGTTGCCAAAGAGCTTGCAGGCAGAGGCGTTACTGTTAATGCCGTTGCTCCGGGTTACATCGGCACAGATATGACAAACGCACTTTCAGACAAGGTAAAAGACGCTATGAAAGCACAGATTCCTGCAAAGCGTATCGGTACACCTGAAGATGTTGCAAATGTAGTTGCGTTCCTCTGCTCTGATGACGCCGCCTATGTAACAGGCGAAGTTATCAAAGTTGACGGCGGACTTGCAATGTAATCGGAGGTGCTTTAATGAGAAGAGTAGTAGTAACAGGTATGGGTGCAATCACCCCTGTAGGTAACGATATAGATACAATGTGGGCAAATATGCTCGCAGGTGTAAACGGTGTTGAAAAAATCACATCATTTGATACTTCTGACCTCAAGGTTCACCTTGCAGGTACTGTAAAGAATTTTGAGCCGGAAAAATATATTGAAAAAAGAGAGTTAAGAAAGCTCGATATTTACTGTCAGTACGCCATTGCGGCAGCACAGCAGGCTGTAGACGACAGCGGAATCCTCGGTAATATTAACGAGGAGCGTTTCGGGTTGTACATCTGCTCAGGTATCGGCGGTCTTCACTCATTTCTAAAGAATGTAACTGCACTCAACGAGGGCGGCCCGAGAAAGGTATCTCCTTTCTTTATTCCGATGATGATCGGTAATATTGCCACAGGTAATGTAGCTATCCGCTTTAAAGCAAAGGGTGTTTCACTTTCGGTTATGAGCGCTTGTGCAACAGGTACACACTCAATCGGCGAGGCTTTCCACGCAATTAAGGACGGTTATGCAGACGCAATCATTGCAGGCGGTACAGAGGCGGTTATCGCTCCTCTTACAATCGCAGGCTTCCAGAATATGAAGGCTCTTTCCACAAACGAAGATCCCGAAACAGCATCACGCCCGTTTGATAAAAACCGTGACGGTTTCGTAATGGGCGAGGGCGCAGGTATGCTCGTACTTGAAGAATATGAGCACGCAAAGGCAAGAGGCGCTAAGATTTATGCTGAATTTGCAGGTTACGGCAATACTTGTGACGCTCACCATGTTACAGCTCCCGACCCTGAGGGTGCAGGACTTGCAAGAGCAATCAAAATTGCTATGGCAGAGGCCGGCACAACAGATGACGATCAGCTTTATATCAATGCTCACGGTACTTCAACCCACTTAAACGACCTTACCGAAACAATGGCGTTCAAGTCGGCTCTCGGCGAAAAGGCTTACGATGCAAATATCAGCTCAACAAAGTCAATGACAGGTCATATGCTCGGCGCAACAGGCGCAATCGAAGCTATTGTTTCTGTTCTTACTCTCCGTGACGGTATGATTCCGCCAACAATTCACTTAAATGAGCAGGACGAAGAACTTGACCTTAACTACACACCGAACAAGGCAGTTAAGCGTGATGTAACAGTTGCCGCATCTACAAACCTCGGTTTTGGCGGTCATGACGCTTGCGTAGTATTTAAGAAAATCTGATTCGGAGGGCTGTATTTATGTATTCTAAAAACGATGTTAAAGAATTTATCGAAATGCTTGAAGGCTCATCGCTTTCGGTACTTGAAATAAAAAACGGTGACGGTTCGGCTATCCGTCTTGAAAAGGCAATTTCTGCCGCTCCTGCCGTTGTAATGCAGGCAAATGCTCCTGCATCGGTTAACGAATCGGCTCCTGTGGCTGCTCCTGCAGCACCTGCCGCTCCGTCGGCTCCTGTTGCCGAGGGCAAAACAATCAATTCTCCTATTGTCGGCGTATTTTATGCCGCTCCGTCACCTGACAGCAATCCTTATGTTTCTGTGGGACAGAAAATTTCAAAGGGTGACACAATCTGCATAGTTGAAGCTATGAAGTGTATGAATGAAATCCAGTCAGAGCTTGACGGCGAGGTTACAGAAGTTCTTGTTAAGGACGGCGACCTTGTTGAGTACGGTCAGCCTCTGTTCAGAGTTAAATAAGGAGTTACAATGAATCAGGAAGAAATCAAAAAGATATTACCGCATCGTGACAATATGCTGCTTGTTGAAGAGGCAGAAAAAATCGACGATGTTACCTCAAAGGGTAAATATACAATTAAGGGTGACGAGTTCTTTTTACAGGGACATTTTCCGGGCAATCCTGTTGTTCCAGGGGTTATCCTCTGCGAAATGATGGGACAGTCTGCCTGCTGTCTGCTCGCAGATAAGGTTAAGGACTGCACACCGTTCTTTACAAAGATGAACAATGTAAAGTTTAAAAATCAGGTTAAGCCCGGCGACACTCTTGAGAGCGTATGTACTCTTACAAAGAGCAGAGGTGCGTTCTACTTTATAGATGCAAAGGGATATGTTGACGGCAAACTTTGCGTAAGTGCCGAGCTTTCTTTTGCTCTTATTCCAAATAATAAGTAACTTATTGCAAATTTTCTTTTGGAAGTGATAAAATGTTTTCAAAAATACTTATAGCCAACCGAGGAGAAATTGCAGTAAGAATTATTCGTGCTTGCCGAGAAATGGGTATCAGTACAGTTGCAATATATTCTGAGGCGGACAAAAACGCAATGCATGTTCAGCTCGCTGACGAAAGCTATTGCGTTGGCGGCAGCAGAGTTGCCGACAGCTATCTTAATATGCCTGCTATACTTACCGTTGCCATTGAAAGCGGCGCACAAGCCATTCACCCCGGCTATGGCTTGCTCTCGGAGAATGCAAAGTTTGTATCTCTTTGTGAGCAGTGCAACATAAACTTTATCGGCCCTACATCAGAGATGATAAAATTACTCGGCGATAAGGACAATGCAAGAAAAACAATGCGTGCGGCAGGTGTTCCCGTAACACCCGGCTGCGATATTATAGAAGACCCCGTAAAAGCAAGGGAAGAAGCCGAAAAAATCGGGTTTCCGCTGCTTATAAAGGCTCGTTCGGGCGGCGGCGGAAAGGGTATCCGCAGAGTAGACTGCATTGAGCAGTTTGACGAGGCTTTTGCGGCGGCGTCTTCGGAGGCACAGTCTGCTTTTGGTGACGGCGCATGTTATATGGAAAAGTTCATTCACCCCGTAAAGCATATAGAGATGCAGCTTTTGAGCGACAAATACGGTAATACTATCTGTCTGGGTGAAAGAGAATGTTCGGTCCAGCGTAAAAATCAGAAGATGATTGAGGAAAGCCCAAGTCCTGCGCTTGATGACAGAACCCGTAAGGAAATGATGAAAGCGGCTGTAAAGGCTGCAAAGGCTGTAAATTATGTCAATGCAGGTACTGTTGAGTTTTTGCTTGATATGAATAATAATTTCTACTTTATGGAGATGAATACCCGTCTTCAGGTTGAACACGGTGTTACCGAGATGGTAACAGGTCTTGATATTGTACAGTGGCAGATAAGAATTGCGGCAGGCGGAAAACTTACAAGAACTCAGGACAGCATTTTTACACACGGAAATGTTATTGAGTGCCGTATTAATGCAGAAGACCCGGAGCACGGTTTCAGACCGAGCTGCGGAAGAATTAAGCGTTTGCATATACCGGGCGGTTCTTTTGTCCGTTTTGATACAGCTGTATTTCAGGATTATTTTATTCCGCCTTACTATGATTCCATGATAGGCAAGCTCATTGTTCAGGCAAGAAGCCGTGAGCTTGCGATAAGAAAGATGAAAATGGCTCTTTCGGAGCTTACCATTGACGGAATTGACATCAACCGTGACTTGCTTGCTGAGATTTTGTCGGACGAGCAGTTTGTCAGCGGAGAATATACTACTGACTTTATGCTTGATTTTGAAAAAAAGCATAAGGACGGAAAGAAGTAATAGGCTATGGATTTATTTGCTTTTGTAAAACCGAAAAATGAGCTTGAAAGCAGACCCGAGGAGCAGACCAATGTACCGTTTGTTCCCGAGGAAATGTGGACAAAATGCCCTAAGTGCGGCACTATGCTCCTTACAACAGATATGGAAGAAAATTTCCGTGTCTGCACAAAGTGCGGTCATCATTTCAGAATGAATGCAAAACAGCGTGTGGCACTTCTTGCCGATGACGGCAGTTTTTGCGAGCATGACGCCAATATGGCAAGCAAAAATATTCTCGATTTTCCAGGCTATGACCAAAAGCTTGAAAAAGCAAGAGCCACAGGTTCAAAAGAATCCGTAATGTGCGGTGAATGTAAAATCGGCGGTATTGACGCAGTGCTTTGCGCAATGGATTCCGATTTTATGATGGGCAGTATGGGTACGGTAACAGGTGAAAAAATCACCCGTGCTTTTGAATATGCTACCGAAAACGCACTTCCGGTTATAGTTTGTACTGTATCGGGCGGCGCTCGTATGCAGGAGGGTATTCTTTCCCTTATGCAGATGGCGAAAACTTCCGGTGCGGTTAAGCGCCACAGCGACAGCGGACTTTTATACATAACAGTTCTTACCGACCCTACAACAGGCGGTGTTACTGCGTCTTTTGCTATGGAGGGCGATATTATCCTTGCCGAGCCCGATACTCTTGTAGCTTTTGCAGGCCCGAGAGTAATTGAGCAGACTCTCCGTCAGAAACTCCCAAAGGATTTCCAGACATCGGAGTTTGTAATGCAGAAAGGCTTTGTTGATGCTGTTGTAAGCAGAAACAACCTGAAAGCTACACTTGTAAAATTGCTTAAGATGCACGGATACGGGGAGGTGTCGGAATAATGTCTGCTTATGATAAAGTTATGGCGGCGAGAGATGCCAATAAAATTACAACTGTTGATTACATAAATCATATGTTTGGCGACAGCTTTTTTGAACTGCACGGCGACAGGAGATATTCCGACGATAAGGCAGTTGTGGCAGGCCTTGCTATGTTGCACGATATGCCTGTAACCGTAATCGGAATTGAAAAGGGAAGAAACACAAAGGAGCGTATGGAGCGCAATTTCGGACAGGCTCATCCGGAGGGCTACAGAAAAGCTCTAAGACTTATGAAACAGGCTGAAAAGTTCCACCGTCCTGTTCTTTGCTTTGTAGATACCAGCGGTGCTTACCCGGGAATCGGAGCGGAAGAAAGAGGTCAGGGACAGGCTATTGCCGAAAACCTTATGGAGATGATGACTTTAAAAACACCCGTGCTTACAATTGTTGTAGGTGAGGGCGGCAGCGGCGGTGCGCTTGCACTTGCTGTTGCAGATGAAGTATGGATGATGGAAAATTCTGTTTATTCCGCAATTTCTCCGGAGGGTTGTGCGTCTATCCTTTGGAAAGACAGTTCCAAAGCTCCGCAGGCCGCAGAGGCACTCAAACTTACTGCGCAGGATTTATTTGACTTGCATGTAATTGAGCGTATTATCAGAGAGCCGAGGGCAGAGGATGCCGCTATGTTTGAGAGTCTAAAACTCTTGATTCAGAGAACTTTTGAAAAAAATCTTGCACTTACCGACGAAGAACTTACTAATGCCCGTTATGAAAGATTCAGAAGAATAGGTACTAATCTGTAATTGCGTTTAACCGTCTGCTTTGCAGGCGGTTTTTTTGCATAGTATAGATTAAAACAGAGCTTTGATAGAATGTTTTGCCAAATTAAGTAATTATAAAAGTTTGGTCAACCTTTTCAAAGGTTGTGGGTGTGGGCAACGCCCATAAAACTTTAATCTATTGCAAATTTTAATAGCCAAACGGCAAGCCTTTTGGCGGCTTGAACATAATGGAGAAAGCCTTTTAATTGCGTAAGCAAAAATATGGCAGAAAGATTATTTTATAAGTTTGTTGCCTATAAACTACTTATGCACTATAATAAAA
>ERZ1023894.349-NODE-349-length-8739-cov-9.712920_pt1 | contig 8739 bp, 17 predicted proteins | sample MGYA00380398_ERZ1023894 | MGnify/ENA primary metagenome ERZ1023894 (study PRJEB33179, sample SAMN07448994) | human gut metagenome | biome: Human-gut; feature: Human associated habitat; material: Faeces | host: Homo sapiens | place: India: Bhopal | collected...
ATGTGAATAAGACACAGATGACAATGTAAACAATTTCCAAAACAGCAATGAAGGAAGTGACAGCTTTGAAGGTCAAAAATAAAGTGGATTTAAAATTTATCCGCAAAAGACGGCTACAATTAGGGCTAACTTTGTTTGAAGTGGCCCAATCCCTGGGTTTGAAAAATGCCGGTAATTACTACAAATACGAGGTCGGCGAATATCAGCTGAACGCATCGATGTTGCCACCTCTTGCAAGATTACTAAGATGCAATATTAACGATTTTTTTTGCAATTAATTTTGCTAAAATAGCAATAAAAGGTGGTGACAACGTGTTTGGAATAAGACAAGAAAAAAGCCCTTGCGAAAGCAAAGGCTCAACGAATGTGAATATGGTGAAGTGGTTGTTCTCTAATCCGTACAAGTTTTCGGATACAGAGAACGGCAGACAGATACAAAAGTGGTTGTGGGTGCTCATCCCATTGAGCGCTATTAATATAATCATCTGCTTAGTAAAAACATTGCAATTGATACAGCTGTTGACCAAATAATGGCGATAGCGGCCAGAACAACAGAAATCAGTGCATATGTTGTTGCCTTCTTAGCTTCACTAAGTGATTGTTCTGCTAACTCAGTTAGGTGTTTGTCCTTCTGAGCAACATGAAAAAGGTCTTCACCTTCTTCTGTAAGCGTAAATACATCGCTCGGTTTAAAACCGTGCCGCCTTATATCGTCCGTAGTGGCGTTACTGGATACCGTGAATAGCCTGGTATTTGAGCTTAAACGCCCCATCAATGAAAGAATATCGTCATCGGAAATACAAGGCATAGTTTGATGAAGCTTTGAATAAGGCAGTTTGTTTCTATCGAATAGCAAGATTAATTTGTCTACATCATTTTGGTTCATAACGCACTCCTCCTCATAAGGAGATTATACCAGAAAGGCGGTGACAAGATGGATTACACAGTACACAACGTCAACATCGACGTTGCCATTAACGGCAAACCAGAAAACGTAAAACGGGAAATACGCGAAATGGCCGAATTAGCAGATGAATTGAAAAAAGAGCACAGATTACTCTGCACTCTTAAAATAACTACTGCAATTAATGCTGATAAGGCATGTTCGACAGATTGAGAATAACTTTATAAACGTCTTCGCAGGCCTTGCAGGCATCATTAACGGTTGTGATTTTTCCTTTTTCAATCAAGGAAATCACAATTTCTTTAGTGATTTGCAGTTCTTCCATGAATTTCACCTCACTTTCTAGGATATATTCCCCATACAACATTATATCAAACGAGAGGCAAGTAAACAATGAAGAACAACATCAAGAAAGTCAGACAGCAGAAAGGAAAGTCGCTGTACTGGCTGGCAAAAAACACCGGGTTGGCATACCGCAACTTGTGGGATGTAGAACACGGTGCAGATGTAAAGCTTTCCACCTTGTACCGGATTGCAGAAGCACTCCAATGCGAGGTTACAGATTTGATTTGAAAGGAGCAAAAGCATGAACGAATTAAAAGTTTTCAACAGCCCTGAATTTGGACAGGTACGGACGTTTGATAAAGGCGGCGAACCATGGTTTGTTGGAAAAGATGTAGCAACAATTTTAGGTTATGAAAGAACGGCCGATGCTATTAGAGCGCATGTTGACGATGATGATAAAGGGGTCGGCGAAATACAGACCCCTGGCGGAAAACAAAAAATCGTCATTATTAACGAATCCGGCCTTTACAGTCTGGTCCTTTCCAGCAAGCTTCCGACGGCCAAAAAGTTCAAGCACTGGATTACGAGTGAAGTTCTTCCGGCAATCAGAAAGACCGGCGGGTACATCGCTAATGCCGAAACAATGACGGATGCGGAAATTATGTCCAAGGCATTGCTGATAGCTAAGCAGACAATAGAAAATCGCGAACAACGTATCCATTCATTAGAGGCGGAAACGGAACGCATGAAGCCGAAAGAAATATTCGCCGACGCCGTCAGTGCTTCCAACTCTTCTATCTTGATTGGGGACTTAGCAAAAATCTTGCACGGCAACGGCATTAAGATAGGCCGCGGACGCTTATTCGCATGGATGCGTGAACACGGATTCCTCATCAAGCAGAAAGGCACGAGTTACAACATGCCGACACAGAGAGCAATGGAATTGGGATTGTTCCGGGTCAAGGAAGGCTCTTATGTTGATGGTAAAGGGAACAACATCATTACAAAAACGACAAAGGTTACTGGAAAGGGTCAGCAGTATTTCATTAATAAATTCCTAGCCGGGGAGGTATGACCCATGAAAAAAGAACTGTTAAAAGGTGGTGACAACGTGTTTGGAATAAGACAAGAAAAAAGCCCTTGCGAAAGCAAAGGCTCAACGAATGTGAATATGGTGAAGTGGTTGTTCTCTAATCCGTACAAGTTTTCGGATACAGAGAACGGCAGACAGATACAAAAGTGGTTGTGGGTGCTCATCCCATTGAGCGCTATTAATATAATCATCTGCTTAGTAAAAACATTGCAATTGATACAGCTGTTGACCAAATAATGGCGATAGCGGCCAGAACAACAGAAATCAGTGCATATGTTGTTGCCTTCTTAGCTTCACTAAGTGATTGTTCTGCTAACTCAGTTAGGTGTTTGTCCTTCTGAGCAACATGAAAAAGGTCTTCACCTTCTTCTGTAAGCGTAAATACATCGCTCGGTTTAAAACCGTGCCGCCTTATATCGTCCGTAGTGGCGTTACTGGATACCGTGAATAGCCTGGTATTTGAGCTTAAACGCCCCATCAATGAAAGAATATCGTCATCGGAAATACAAGGCATAGTTTGATGAAGCTTTGAATAAGGCAGTTTGTTTCTATCGAATAGCAAGATTAATTTGTCTACATCATTTTGGTTCATAACGCACTCCTCCTCATAAGGAGATTATACCAGAAAGGCGGTGACAAGATGGATTACACAGTACACAACGTCAACATCGACGTTGCCATTAACGGCAAACCAGAAAACGTAAAACGGGAAATACGCGAAATGGCCGAATTAGCAGATGAATTGAAAAAAGAGCACAGATTACTCTGCACTCTTAAAATAACTACTGCAATTAATGCTGATAAGGCATGTTCGACAGATTGAGAATAACTTTATAAACGTCTTCGCAGGCCTTGCAGGCATCATTAACGGTTGTGATTTTTCCTTTTTCAATCAAGGAAATCACAATTTCTTTAGTGATTTGCAGTTCTTCCATGAATTTCACCTCACTTTCTAGGATATATTCCCCATACAACATTATATCAAACGAGAGGCAAGTAAACAATGAAGAACAACATCAAGAAAGTCAGACAGCAGAAAGGAAAGTCGCTGTACTGGCTGGCAAAAAACACCGGGTTGGCATACCGCAACTTGTGGGATGTAGAACACGGTGCAGATGTAAAGCTTTCCACCTTGTACCGGATTGCAGAAGCACTCCAATGCGAGGTTACAGATTTGATTTGAAAGGAGCAAAAGCATGAACGAATTAAAAGTTTTCAACAGCCCTGAATTTGGACAGGTACGGACGTTTGATAAAGGCGGCGAACCATGGTTTGTTGGAAAAGATGTAGCAACAATTTTAGGTTATGAAAGAACGGCCGATGCTATTAGAGCGCATGTTGACGATGATGATAAAGGGGTCGGCGAAATACAGACCCCTGGCGGAAAACAAAAAATCGTCATTATTAATGAATCCGGCCTTTACAGTCTGGTTCTTTCCAGTAAGCTTCCGACAGCCAAAAAGTTCAAGCGCTGGATTACAAGTGAAGTTCTCCCGGCCATCCGTAAACACGGTGCATACATGACGCCGGAAAAGATAGAAGAAGCACTGTTGAATCCGGATACGCTGATCAAGCTGGCCACGGAACTGAAAGCCGAACGGGAAGCCCGGAAGAACGCCGAACTGGAAGCGGCCAGTGCGAAACAGGTAATTGGAGAATTAAAACCGAAAGCCGATTATACCGACCGCATCTTATCCAGTAAGGGGACCGTCACGACGACGGCCATTGCCAAGGACTACGGCATGAGTGCCACAGGGTTCAACAAACTGCTTCATGAGCTGCATGTCATCTATAAAATCGGAAAACAGTGGTTCCTGTATGCGAAGTATCAAGCTAAGGGATACACGCATAGCAAGACCTTTGATTTCATCCATTCGGATGGAAAACCAGACTGCAACATGCAAACAGAATGGACACAAAAAGGACGGTTATTCCTGTATGAATTCCTTAAAGGTCACGGCGTTCTGCCGATGATTGAGAGAAACCAGGAAGCCGGGCATTAGAAGGGGGCCGCGTATGAAAGTGACTTACAAAGTTATTGAATTTGAAGAGCAGGAACCGCATGAAACCATCAAGCGGTTGAAAGAACGAAACAAAGCCCTGGAAAAAGAGAACAGGGAATTGAAAGACACACTAAGCACGATACAAGACTGGTGCATGGTTCTGAGGAAGGTGGTAGAGCATGACGGATAAAGAAAAAGACACCAACAAAAAGGAAATAGAAAAAGCAGCCGAAAATCTGACGGAAATAGGAAAGGATATGTGGAAAGCTGTTGATTTTGGAGCTTTTTTCCGACATGACGATATAGACCACACAGAAATAGCTGCCATTGTATACAAATACTTTAGCGGCCATAGGTACGGGGAAATTGAATCATTTGCGAATGAGATAAAAAGGTTCAATTACGAGCGAATGAAAGAACATGTTTGTGATTATGACAAAGAAAGATGGTCATATAAAACCAACTTACAGAAGATGGGCGATATGCACGACATCATAGATTCACATCTTCGCAAGCAAAGGTTACTTGAAAAAATGGATGGCGAGAAAGTTGGACAGAGCAATGAGAACGCTGAGCAAAGCAATAAGAGCCATAACGTATTGGACAAGTTTAAGTCGTTTCTGGATTGAGTTATTTGATTGTTGGATTTGAACAGTAGATTCTTGAAGTTTTAGTAATTGCCGTTCCCGGCGTGACAATTCAACAATTTCACGCCCATATCTTGTAACGGTAATTGTCCCATCTCTGTTTGATTGATGAACGAAATTATTCGTCCGTAGAAAGTCTAAGGCGTCACGATCGTTTTCTCGAAGCTGTTGCTTCACTCGTTCATCAATAATTTTTATTCCATCATTGTTATAAAAAAATTCTAATAATTTCAATGTTTTGTTGTCCATAGTATCACCTCCTACAAGAAATTATACCAGATTAGAAAGGAGTGATGGCTATGAAATTGTGCTATAGCTCCGAAGAACTGCAAAGCCTTTTCCATTGCTCCCGGCAGACCATAAGCCGGATGGAATCAGACGGCAGGCTAAAACGCCTGTACGGGATTCCGGGCACGTTCTACCGGGCGGCCGAAGTGCTGGCCCTTTGTGAATACGAAGAGCCAGCGCACGGGCCGCTGGAATGGGAAAAGCTCGAAGACGAAAACAAGGCCCTGTCCGAAGAGAACAGAGCCTTGAAAGAAAAGTTGAGTTGTATTTGTGAAGCATTGAAAGGAGTGATGGGTAATGAAAGCGATTGAAATACGCGACCACACGCCGGAAAAGCGGCACGATCGCAAGCTTTTCAAGCGGATTGCCGGCGCGATTGCCTTTACGCTGGCCCTTGCCACGGCTTGTGGCATTGGCTGGTATGCAGGCGCGAAGCTGGCCTATAAGCAGAAGACGGCGGAAATCTCCAAAATACACTATGTCGAAGAAGGGGAAACCCTTTGGGACATAGCCGCCGGAATTTCCGGTGATGATCAGGACATTCGCAAGGTCATCTATGATATTGCGAAGCTGAATGACATCGCGCCGGACTCTGACCTTAAAGTAGGTCAAAAGATTGTAATAGCAAAGTAGCTCCCCCGACGGTTACGAGAGAGCTACAGAGGCTAAATGCTTGGATATTTAGTTGATTGCCTTAATTATAAGGCAGAAAGTTGAGGAAGTCAATGAAAGCAAGAGACATTAATGATTGGGGCCGTAAACCTTGGCCATTTGAAACGCATTACGAATTGCTAAGTCCCCTGTCGTGCAGCGTATCCCATGAACTGGCAGATACCTGCATGCGGATTGGGACGCTATTAAAGGAAAAGTTTCCCGACAACGACGACATTACCTATGAAGCAGACGCACTCATTTCGGCCGCGGAAACCTTTGAAGGTAACTGTTGTTTCCCAGAACTGACGGACGAATTGTCTGACAACTTAAAGTTCCTTGACGTCCATATCGACAATTTAAAGCAAATTGATGAGGTTGATTTATCCGGCTTTATCGACGATTTAACAGAAGTATTGCAGGACGGTAAAGACGCCGTTTTGTTTGACCGTAGTCGTTGGTTCAACGACACGAAGAAAGGAGCATAACCATGGCAAGCTTGTATGAAATCAATCAATCTATTCTGAATTGCGTAGAAGTCGAACAATCTATTCTGAATTGTGTAGAAGTCGAACCGGGCACGACGGTCAACATGGAAACCGGGGAAGTCATCGACCTGGAAAAACTTTCCCTGCTGAAAATGGAACGTAGCGAAAAAATCCGAAACATCGCCTTGTGGGTCAAGAATCTGAAAGCCGACGTAAAGGCCCTCAAGGAAGAAAAGGAAACCTTCTACAAGCGGCAGAAGGCGGCGGAAAACAAGGCCGCACAGCTGGAAAGCTACCTTGCCAACGTCCTCGACGGCGAAAAAATCAAGGAAACGGAATTCTCCATCGGCTGGCGGAAGAGCAAGGCCGTCACGATTACCGACAAAAATAAGCTGCCGGAAGCCTTCCTGATCGCACAGCCTCCGAAAGTTGACAAGACGGCCATCGGTAAAGCCTTGAAAGGCGGGAAAGACGTTCCGGGGGCGGAACTGATTGAAAACATGAATATTCAGATTAAATAAAGGGGCTGACAACATGAAACACAGCGACGAGTTAAAGAACCTTGCAAAGGCACTAGCAAAATTCCAGGCCGATATCAAAGACCCGGCGAGAGACAAAGACAATCCATATTTTAAAAGCAAGTATGTAGCACTGGACGGACTTCTTGATGCGGTACGCCCGGTGTTAGCGACAAATGGACTTTCTTTCATACAAAGCCCAGTATCAAACGGGCAGGATATGGGAGTAACAACACTCCTGATGCACGACAGCGGGGAATGGATTGAAAGCGATCCATTCGTGCTACATGCCGTAAAAAATGACCCACAAGCTGGTGGGTCCGCCATCACCTATGCAAGGCGTTATTCCCTGTCCGCTGTGCTGGGCGTGGCATGGGATGATGACGATGACGCTAATATAGCTACAAAAGGCCCTCATAGCCGCTCTAACGCACGGAACAATAGCCCCAAGGGTAATGATACCAAGGTAGGGCGACAGGCCGAAAAAACCGCGTCTAGCTCGTCTCAGACGCAAAAAAAGCCTACATCTGTTGACGGCTATTACCAGCTCGTCATTGACTGGGCTAGAGCAAATGAGGCCGTCATGTTCATCGGGCCGTTGCTCAAAGCAAAATTCAATAAGGGGCATTTCAAGGAATTGTCCCTTACAGAGGCCAAGGCCTTCTACGAAAACATCGGCAAATTAGTCGATGCGGCGAAAGCCAAAGACGACGCCGCGCTGATGGAAGGCGTATAATACCATGAAGTTTCATGCGAAAGGTATCCAGGTGCTCAAAGGGAACAGCGGCTATATGCTGCTGATTCCCGCGCCGATCACCGAAGACTTAAATAACATCAAAGTTGGCGGTGATTACTCCATCGAGATTAAGCGCTACTCAGAAAAGCGCTCATTAAATGCTAGCTCCTACTGCTGGGTATTGTGCCAGCGGATAGCCGAAAAGCTGTCCAGCGACGGCCAATATGTCAGCAAAGAGGAAGTGTATCGCGGTGCAATCCAGAATTCCCAAGGATTCACACCGATATGCGTCCAGCAGAAATTAGCAACCAGCGTGTGTCGGGACTGGCGTCATAACGGTATTGGGTGGATTGCCATTGATACCGGGGCCAGTAAGGTCAAGGGCTGTACGGTCCTTCATCTTTACGCCGGGTCCAGCGTGTATGACACGCACGACATGAGCAGATTGATCGACTGCCTGGTAGATGAAGCCAGCCAGATCGGCGCGAACGTCGAAGACCGCGAATGGGTCCAGGCGCTCATAGATGATTGGAGGACCGAACGAGATGAATAAACGGAAACGACGTGACGACGCGCTATATAAAAAGAACCGCATGCCGGCCTATGAACGGGCTGGTGGCGTGTGCGAGAACTGCGGCGCACCTGCCGCGGAAATCCATCACATTACATTTCGTTCCCATTGCGGAACGAGCGATTTAGATAACCTCATCGTACTTTGCCGGGACTGCCACGAACGGGCGCACGGTCCCAGCGCAAAGGCAATGAGAGAAAGGTTTAGGGAGATAAGAAGAAATGGAAAGGAAATTTAAAGGCATATGGATTCCTGCCGAACTATGGAACTCGAAAGAGCTTAGCTTGCAGGAAAAATGCTTAATAGCCGAGATTGATAGCTTCACTGAGTTCTGGATGAGGAATAAAACCATTGGAGAGTTTCTGGGGGTATCCAAGGACCGCGCGAAACAAATCGTAGGCAAGATGAAGGATAACGGGATTATCAACGTTGAAACGACTAGGGATACAGAAACAAAACAGATTCTCAAGCGGACTATTACCGTATCAAAAGATTTTAATCGGAATATGTTTGACTCGTCGATCAAAAAAAAGGAGGAGTCTTACACTAGTGGGG
>ERZ1023894.353-NODE-353-length-8668-cov-9.209799_pt1 | contig 8668 bp, 6 predicted proteins | sample MGYA00380398_ERZ1023894 | MGnify/ENA primary metagenome ERZ1023894 (study PRJEB33179, sample SAMN07448994) | human gut metagenome | biome: Human-gut; feature: Human associated habitat; material: Faeces | host: Homo sapiens | place: India: Bhopal | collected...
TTGGCAATGGAAGTCACGACAGCCCCTTCGTATGTAACCTTATATCAAAAGACCATGTTATCTGCCACAATACGCGCCTGACGGTTGGCCGGACCTGCCAGATAATTCAACCACGGTCTATCAGTCAGCGGATGACGGAACTCGATAGCGTCGCCCACCGCATAAATATGCTCGTCGGAAGTCTGCAAGTAATCGTTCACCTTAATGCCGCGCATCTCCCCTATCTCCAGTCCGGCCTCTGTCGCCAATGAGGTATTTGGACGTACCCCGATGGATAACAACACCATATCGGCAGGCAGCCTTTCGCCCGATTTGAAAACAACCTCCAGTCCGTTGACCGTGCGTTCGAAAGAAGCCACCGCCTTTTCCAGATAGAGATGTACTCCTTTCTGCAACAAGTGCTCGTGCACCAAAGAAGCCATAGAGAAATCAATAGGAGCCATGACCTGATTTGCCATCTCTACAACCGCCACTTCCGCACCGGCTTCCTGCAGATTCTCCGCCATCTCCAACCCGATGAATCCGGCCCCGATGATTACCGCCCGTTTCACCTTATGCTGCTGCAAGTAACTCTTGATAGCATCGGTATCATTCACATTACGTAGGGTAAAAATCCCTTCATTGTCAATGCCCGGCAAGGGAGGACGAACAGGCGACGCACCCGGAGAAAGCAATAATTTGTCATAACTCTCCGTATAAGTTTTCCCGTCGGAAGTACGAATATCCACTGTTTTCTCGGCAGAATGGATGGCTATTACCTCGGACCGGGTACGCACATCTATGTTAAAACGTTTCCCAAAAGCCTCCGGAGTCTGTACAAACAATTTTTCCCGCTCCGCAATCACACCTCCTATATAATAAGGTAGACCACAATTGGCATACGAAATGTATTCTCCCTTCTCGAACAAAATGATTTCCGCCTGTTCCGTGTTTCTTCTGATACGTGCGGCAGCAGTTGCACCTCCTGCTACGCCTCCTATTACTATATACTTCATAATTAAACTATTTTATTTGATTTAATATTTTCCAATGGAAACTTTATGCAAACATACATGATATTTCTTATAATAAAAAGTTTCCTATGGAAAATATTATCAAGTTAACTCTTTTTAAGGAGAAAGAACATTCCGGGTATTAAATAGACAATCTTTATTGTTGTTTGATATTTTATTCCCTACCTTCGCAATAAATTTCAAAATAAATAAGAAATTGAATCGAACAGACACGCATCATGTTATCTAAAATAGACTTGACGCAGGGAGGTATCACCGGCACTCTGCTACGTTTTACCTTACCTATGATTATAGGCTCACTGCTACAACAGTGTTACAACATAGCCGACACGCTGATTGTAGGACAATGTATAGGTTCCGGCGCATTGGCCGCCGTCGGTTCCGCCTACACGCTGATGGTTTTCCTTATTTCCATCCTGCTGGGATTGTCCATGGGAAGCGGAACCGTTTTTTCCTTGCAATATGGAGCCGGACGGACGGATTCCCTACGCCGTAGCATCTATGTATCCGTCCTGCTGATCGGCACAGTAACATTGATTCTAAATATAGCGGTTTTCGTCTGGATTCATCCCATCCTCAGGATATTGCAGATTCCCAAAGATATTTATGGCATGATGTATGATTACTTGTGGATTATCTTTTGGGGAATCGGCTTTACCTTTATCTATAATTTCTATGCGGCATTGCTGCGTGCCATAGGAGATGCCGTCACTCCTCTTTGGTTTCTGGCGGTTTCCGTTGTACTGAACATCGGGCTGGATTTGTTCTTTATCTTGCAGTTGGATTGGGGAATCAAGGGAGCAGCCATCGCCACGGTAGCCGCACAGGGAGTATCCGCTTTGGGAATTATGGGATATGCCTACGTGAAATACCCCGAACTGAGATTACACCGCAACGACCTGCATTTCGACCGTCACTGCCTGAAAGAGATCACTTCGTTCTCCGCACTGACCTGTGTACAACAGTCGGTGATGAATCTGGGCATTCTGATGGTACAAGGATTGGTCAATAGTTTTGGCACTGTAGTCATGGCCGCCTTTGCGGCAGCAATAAAAATAGACTCGTTCGCCTATATGCCGGTACAGGAATTCGGAAATGCCTTTTCCACCTTTATTGCCCAGAACTTCGGAGCGAGAAAAGAGGAACGGATCCGCAAAGGAGTGAAAAGTGCCTTGATTACCACCGTTCTCTTCTCTCTGGTCATTTCCATTCTGGTCTTTTTATTCGCCAAACCATTGATGCTGATTTTTGTCCGCCCCCACGAAACGGAAATTCTGAACATCGGTATCAGTTATTTACGCATCGAGGGAGCGTTTTATTGCGGAATCGGGATTTTGTTCCTGTTATACGGATATTATCGTGCCATCCGTATGCCGGGAATGTCCGTAGTGCTCACAGTGGTATCGTTGGGAACCCGTGTAGCCCTTTCCTATTGGCTTGCCGGCATTCCTGCCATCGGGGTCATCGGAATCTGGTGGTCTATTCCTATCGGATGGTTTATAGCGGACGTCATCGGCATCATATATTATAAACAACTTAAAAAGGAAACAGCAACGGAAGTACCAGCACCATGACAATGCCCATCATAATCTGCAACGGCAGCCCTACCTTTACATAATCCATAAAGGTATATTGTCCGGCGGGCATCACCAGCGCATTGGGCGGAGTGGAGAATGGAGAAGCGAAACACATACTTGCCCCCAGTGTCACCGCAAAGAGAAAAGGTACGGGACTTACCCCTATCTGTGTTGCACTTTGCATCGCGATAGGAGCCAGAAGCACTGCGGTAGCCGTGTTGCTGATAAACATCGTCATCAGGGAAGTAGTGAAATAAATACCCGCCATCAGCGCCAACGGTCCGTATGTTCCCAGTTCACTGACCAGACTGTTCGAAATGTATTCGGAAGCCCCTGTCTTTTCCAATGCCAGCGACATAGGCAGCATGGCCGCAATGAGTACGATGCTTTCCCAGTTAATGGTTTTGTAAGCCGCCTCCACATTGCGGAAACATCCTGTCAGTACCATCAGGATACCCGCAATCATCACCGCCGTCACCGGAGCTACCGGAATGAAGTCGAACACCATCATAGCCACCATCAGCACCATGATAACCGCAGCTACCGGTGCTTTGTAATCCAGCGTGACCTTCGCAGCCTCGGCCAGCGGTTGTCCCAGTACCACCCAGTCGGCATCTTCCTTGCTCAGCCGGGCGATATTGTTCCATGTACCCTGCACCAGCAACACATCCCCGCTATGAATCCGCTCATTGCCCAAGTCCTGCAACAAATATTCCTTCTTCCGGCGGATACCCAGTACATTCACATTAAACTTATCACGAAAGCCCGCCCCCTTTATCGTCTGGTTTATCAGATTGGAGGAAGGCATCAAAACGATTTCAGCAATACCTATGTCATAAAAATCCAATGAATTGGCTGAGTTTTTCGCTTCTTCGGTAGTATGCTCGTCCAGCATCTCCAGCAGATAATCTTCGGCAAACAACTTTATTTTCTCAAAATCCCCCGTCACATACAGAATATCCTCTTTCTGAAGAACCGTACCGGGATCGGCCAGCTTCTGAGTAATTGTTTTCAGGAAGCGGTGTTGTGACATATCCCCACGACGCACCTCCAGTATATTCAATCCATACTTGCGCCGGATATCCAACTCTATAATCGTCTTTCCATGCAGCCGGGAGTCACCGACCACCCTCAACCGGAACAAATTACTGGATAGCCCATATTCCTTCACCAACTGTTTCAGGGATTTGCCCGAATGAACATTGTCGTCTCCGTTTTTCCCCCGTTTCGAAAGAAACCATTTACTGAGCGGAAGCAACACCAAAGTACCCACTGCCACACAAATAATCCCTACCGGAAAAAAAGAGAAGAACGAAAGCGGAGGAAAACCGGCCGAAGTCAACGCATTTTGAATAACAAGGTTGGGCGGCGTACCAATCAGTGTCATCATACCTCCCATACTGCTGGCAAACGCCAACGGCATAAGCAAACGACTGGGATTCATGTTGGCACTGACTGCCAGACTGACCACGATAGGCAACATCAGAGCCACCGTACCTGTGTTGCTCACAAAAGCCCCGATAGCAGAAGTCACCAACATTACAAGCAAGAATAATTTCAATTCACTCTTACCCGCTAATTTCAGAATGTGTGAACTGATCATTTTGGCAAGTCCCGTCTGAAAAATCGCTCCGCCAACCACAAACAGCCCCACCATCATAATGACGACCGAATTGGAGAATCCGGACAAAGCCTCGTCAGGCGTCAATATCTGAAAAATCAACAAAGCCACTAAAGCACAAAGAGCCACAAGATCCGACCGTATCTTGCCATTTACAAAAAATACTGCGGACAGTACAAGGATAATAATCGTAATGAGCATAGGTATTAAATTATTGTTTTATTCATTCGTTGTTGCATTTGTACGTATACTATTTTCAAAAAAAAAAATATATTCCGAAAATAGAAACAAACCACTAATGTTTTTGTTCTTAAAAGAACAACATTAGCGACATTTTCATCTAAAATTTATGTATTTTTGTAGCCCTATAGAAAAGAACAGACATACAAATGATGGAAGAAACAACCTGCAAACCTGATTATTCGAATTCGATGGCGGAACATCTGGGTATCCGGTTTCTCCCCCCCACCGAGAATGCGGTACATGCCGAAATGCCTGTAGACCATCGTACTTCACAACCCTTTGGTATGTTGAACGGCGGCGCGTCACTGGCTCTGGCCGAGATTGTGGCAGGGCATGGCTCTACGTCGCTATGCCGGGAAGACGAATATGCCTGCGGAGTACAAGTAAGTGGAAATCATCTGTCGGCCGTGCCCGTCGGAGGCAAAGTATTCGCCACCGGCAAACTGATTCACCGCGGCAGATCCTCGCATATATGGAATATAGATATCACCACTCCACAAGGACAACTGGTTTCTACTGTTCGTGTCGTTAATTTCATACTGAAAAAGAAATGAATCTACCAGATATACATACGCAAAAATTATTGGATTGCCTGACACACAGCCGCCTCGGTTTCGCCCTCTACCGGTTACCTTGGACAGACGAATGCTACCTGGTATTGCAAACCTCAGGCGATGTGGAACAATTAGCGGACATTCAAGAACTGAATGAAAAAAAGGGATTTGTCATGGCTCCTTTCCGGATATCGGAGGAACATCCCTTGGTACTTATCCGTCCGGATGTCACGGCATACGACTGGAACGAAATCAGCGAAGCACTGTCTTCACTGGAATGTGTGGATACCCTGCTCACCTGCAAAAGCCGGCAGAATGAACTCTCTCCTTTTGTTTCCGAAGAAACGGATAAAGAACAATATACCCGCGCATTCGGGCGTTTCATCACTCCCTTACAAGAGAAGCAGTTTCAAAAATTGGTTCTGTCACGTTCTTCCGCCAGACATATCGGAGATGATTTTTCACCACTTGGCGCTTTTGTCCGGGCCTGTAACAATTATCCGCGCATGATGATTTACCTATGCCACACCCCCGCTTCCGGAACCTGGCTGGGCAGCACACCGGAAATCTTATTAAGCGGACAAGGCAAAGAATGGCACACCGTGGCCCTGGCTGGTACAATGCCGATGCAGGACGAAGTGATGCCGACAAACTGGGACAAGAAGAACCAAGAAGAACAGGGCTATGTGGCTGATTATATCCGCCGGATCGCCAAAAAATTCGGCAACAAGATGACGGAGAAAGGTCCCTATACCGCCCGTGCCGGACAATTGGTACACCTCAAGACTGATTTTTATTTCTTGTTGAAAAATACAGACCATATAGGCGATTTATTGCAAGAACTCCATCCCACTCCCGCCGTCTGCGGCCTGCCCAAAGAGGAGGCTTTCCGGTTTATTCTGAACAACGAAGGGTACGACCGCAGTTATTATTCCGGATTCACCGGATGGCTGGACACAGAGGGGCATACCGATATCTACGTCAATCTGCGCTGCATGGAAATAAAGCCGGGTGAAGCCATCCTGTATGCAGGAGGAGGAATACTGGCTTCCTCGGAAGTAGAATCGGAATGGGTGGAAACGGGAGACAAGATGAATACGATGCGGAGCATCCTTCATCCTGACTTTATAAGTAAACAAATGGAAACAATTAAAGTAGAAGAATAATGTATTCAGACAAAAAGAACATACTTCAGTTGGTGGCACTTCTCAAAGCGCACGGTGTGCGGAAAATAGTGCTTTGTCCCGGCAGCCGTAATGCTGCCATCGTACACACTCTGGCCAATATAGAGGACTTCACTTGTTATTCTGTAACCGATGAACGCAGTGCCGGTTTTTTTGCTATCGGCCTATCTTTACAAGGGGGAGGTCCTGCCGCAGTATGCTGCACTTCCGGTTCGGCCCTGCTGAACCTGCACCCTGCCGTAGCCGAAGCCTTTTACCAACAAGTACCTCTGATTGTCATTTCTGCCGACCGCCCCGCCGCCTGGATAGGACAAATGGACGGACAAACCCTGCCCCAGCCCCATGTGTTCGGAACGTTAGTCAAGATGTCTGTCAACCTGCCCGAAGTACATACAGAGGAAGACGAATGGTTTTGCAACCGCCTCATCAACGAAGCCATACTGGAAACCACCCACCACGGCAAAGGACCCGTACATATCAATGTACCCATTTCCGAACCCATCTACCGCTTCACCGCCAAAACACTTCCCGAGGCACGTGTCATCACCCGTTATCAGGGACTGAGCGTGTACGACCGTGACTATAAGGAACTGATCGAACGGCTGAACAAGTACAACAAGCGCATGGTCGTGGTAGGCCAGATGAATCTGATTTACCTGTTCGAAAAAAAATATGTGAAACCGCTTTATAAACATTTCGCCTGGTTGACGGAACATCTGGGCAACCAGACCATCCCCGGCATTCCTATCAAGAATTTCGACGCCGCCGTTTATTCCATGACGCCGGAGCGCCAGGAAGACATGGCCCCCGAAATACTGATTACCTACGGCGGACATATCGTATCCAAGCAATTGAAGAAATACATGAGCAATCATCGCCCGCGCGAACATTGGCATGTTGCCGCCGACGGGAAGATAGCCGATTTATACGGTTGCCTGACCACCGTCATCGAGATGGATCCGTTTGAGTTCTTGGAAAAAATAGCTTTCCTGCTGGACAACAAACCGACCCATTATCCGCTGATGTGGGAAAACTATTGCAAAACCATTCCGATGCCGGACCTTGCTTATTCCGAAATCTCCGTTATCGGAAAACTCATCCGGGCATTGCCCGAACCCTGTGCCCTGCATCTGGCAAACAGCTCCACCGTGCGCTATGCACAGTTATTTACAGTTCCTCCCCAGGTGGAAATCTGTTGCAACCGGGGAGTGAACGGCATAGAAGGCTCCCTGTCCACCGCCATCGGTTATGCCGCCGCTTCCAGCAAGCTGAATTTCATCATCATAGGCGACTTGAGCTTCTTCTATGACATGAACGCACTGTGGAATCAAAATTACGGTGCCAACATCCGCATCCTGTTACTGAATAACGAAGGAGGAGAAATATTCCATACCCTGCCTGGAATGGACAAATCAAGCCGTTCCCGGGAGTTTATCACAGCCGAGCATTACACCACCGCCAAAGGCTGGGCGGAAGAACGCGGCTTTATTTACATGAAAGTGACCGGAGAAGAAGAGCTGGAAGAAGCGATGCAGCCATTCACCTCACCCGAGACAAGGATGCAACCCATGCTGCTGGAGGTGTTTACTGACAAGGAAAAAGACACCACCCTATTAAGAGAATATTATCACGGACTTAAAAATAAAAATGAATAATGGAAACAAGAAAATGGAAAACCATCAAAGAATATCAAGATATTCTGTTTGACTTTTACAACGGAATAGCGAAAATCACCATCAACCGTCCGCGTTACCGCAACGCGTTCACCCCCACCACTACTTCGGAAATCAGCGACGCCCTGTATTACTGCCGCGAGTGCCAGGATATCAATGTAGTGGTTCTGACCGGAGCAGGCGACAAAGCCTTCTGCAGCGGGGGAGATATGCACGTAAAAGGTCATGGCGGTTATATCGGCACAGATGGAGTTCCCCGTCTGAATGTGCTGGACGTACAAAAGCAAATCCGGTCACTGCCAAAACCGGTCATCGCCATGGTAAACGGTTACGCCATCGGCGGCGGCCATGTGCTGCATGTGGTATGCGATCTGACCATTGCCTCAGAAAATGCCATTTTCGGACAGACAGGTCCCAAGGTAGGCAGCTTCGACGCCGGATTCGGCTCTTCCTATCTGGCACGCATCGTAGGGCAGAAGAAAGCCCGTGAAATATGGTTCCTCTGCCGTCAATACTCCGCACAGGAAGCACTGGAAATGGGATTAGTCAATACAGTCGTTCCTTTCGACCGCCTGGAAGACGAAACCGTGGCATGGGCAGAAAAGATGATGGAGCACAGCCCGCTCGCTCTTCGTATGATCAAAGCCGGACTGAATGCCGAACTGGACGGACAAGCCGGCATACAAGAACTTGCCGGAGATGCCACCATGCTGTATTACATGACAGAGGAAGCGCAGGAAGGAGGGAAGGCATTTTTGGAAAAACGCAAGCCACGGTTCCAGGATTATCCGAAGTTCCCATAA
>ERZ1023894.359-NODE-359-length-8483-cov-10.607024_pt1 | contig 8483 bp, 7 predicted proteins | sample MGYA00380398_ERZ1023894 | MGnify/ENA primary metagenome ERZ1023894 (study PRJEB33179, sample SAMN07448994) | human gut metagenome | biome: Human-gut; feature: Human associated habitat; material: Faeces | host: Homo sapiens | place: India: Bhopal | collected...
AAAGAGAGCTGTCGCACAAAGCCGAAATGGCTTAATGCGACAGCCCCTTTTGTTGTTCGTTGTTCGTGGCTAGTGATTAGCAAAGTGCTTACGAGTTACTAACGGCTGACGGCTGACTGCTAACTGCTGACTGCTGACTGCTTACGGTTGACTGCTGATTACGAGTCACGAAGAAACTGCCATAAAGGAAGCTTCTTCCTTTCGCATCGTTCGATGTCGGCTTATGCAAAATAAGCAATGATAATTTCTGGTTCAGTAAACATGAGTCTCTTTATAATGGACAAATACGCGAATACTCTATTGACAATGGACAGATAAAGGCGTATAGTAAAGGCATAAGCAAACCGTATTTATTCTAACTAACGAAGGAGGGACGCTGCTATTTAGCAGCACATACCATGAGTGAAGAAAAAGTAACCTTACAAATGATCAAAGATGCTCAGGAACGCTTGAAGGGCGTCGCCCAGAAGACAGGCTTGTCGTACAGCAATTCCGTCAGCGATCTGGCTGGCTGCGAAGTCTATTTGAAGCTGGAAAACCTCCAGCGGACAGGCTCCTTTAAACTGCGCGGTGCCTATAACAAAGTCGCATCCCTGACACCGGAAGAACGGGAAAAAGGCGTCATCGCCGCTTCGGCCGGCAACCATGCCCAGGGCGTTGCCCTGGCAGCCAGCGAATACAGCTGCCAGTCCGTCATCTGCATGCCGAAACACGCTCCCTTGAGCAAGATTACGGCAACCCGCGGCTACGGTGCCAACGTCGTCCTCTACGGGGACTTCTTTGACGAAGCCGCTGCCAAAGCCGTTGAATTGACGACGGAACACGGCTACACCTTCGTTCATCCCTTCAATGACCCGCAAGTCATCGCCGGCCAGGGGACGATTGCCCTGGAAATCATCGAACAGCTGCCTGAAATCGACGCCATCGTTGCACCGATTGGCGGCGGCGGCCTCATTTCCGGCCTGGCCGTAGCAGCCAAGAGCGTCAATCCGAAGATTAAAGTCATCGGCGTCCAGACGGAAAACATGCCGTCCATGAAGGAATCCGTCGAAAAGGGGCAGGTCATCACCTACAACGGCAAGGCTACCCTGGCCGATGGCATCGCCGTCAAGACACCGGGCGACCTGACTTTTGATATCTGCAAGAAATACGTCGATGAAATCGTTACTGTCGATGAATCGGAAATCGCCAGCGCCATCCTGCTCCTCCTCGAACGGGGCAAGACCGTTGCCGAAGGGGCTGGTGCCGTACCGGTAGCAGCCCTCATGAGCGGCAAGATTTCCGGCATCCGCAACAAGAAAGTCGCAGCCCTCGTCAGCGGCGGCAACATCGACGTCAATAATATGACCCGCGTCATCAACCAGGGCCTGATCAAGTCCCAGCGCAAGATTTTCTTCCAGACCGTTATCCCCGACGTACCGGGCGAACTGGTCAAGCTCCTGACCCTTATTGCCGGCACCAATGCCAACGTCCTTTCCATCACCCATGAACGCAGCCAGCACGGCATCGACATGGGCATGACCGCCGTTTCACTGGAACTGGAAACGGCCAACGAAAAGCACGTTGAAAAATTGATGACCATGCTCAAAGACCATCATTATTTTGTTACCTTGAAGTAGTGGAGGTCTGATCATGGAACAGCAGAAAATGGAACGCGGCCTGAAGCCGCGTCACGTAGAGATGATCGCTCTTGGGGGGACGATTGGTGTCGGCTTGTTCATGGGGTCGGCCAACACCATTCAGATGGCGGGACCGTCGGTATTGCTCTGTTATGCCGTAACGGGCGTCGTCATGTTTTTCATCATGCGCATCATGGGGGAAATGCTTTATCAGGAACCGGTTACGGGCTCCTTTGCCACGTATGGGCATAAGTATATCAGTCCTTTCGTCGGCTACCTCACTGCCTGCTCCTATTGGTTCTTGTGGGTCGTCGTCGGTCTGTCGGAAATCACAGCCGTCGGCATCTATGTCCACTACTGGTTCCCATTGATGCCGCAATGGATATCGGCCCTGGCCGGCATGGCCATCGTCGCTGCGGCGAATATGGCGGCCGTTAAATATTACGGCGAATTTGAATTCTGGTTCGCCCTGATCAAAGTCGTCACCATCATCGTCATGCTCATCGTCGGTGCGGCGGTCATCCTCTTTGGCTTCGGCAACGGCGGCGTCCCCGTCGGCATCAGCAACCTCTGGGTCAACGGCGGCTTCATGCCTAACGGCTGGGGCGGTATGCTGGCGGCCATGTGCGTCGTCGCCGCGTCCTTCCAGGGCGTCGAACTCATCGGCATCACGGCCGGCGAAGCCCAGGACCCGAAACATACTTTGAAGAAGGCCGTCAACAATATCGTCTGGCGTATCCTCATCTTCTACATCGGCTCGATTTTCATCATCCTCTGTATCTATCCCTGGAATGAAGTCAGCTATATCGGCAGTCCCTTCGTCATGACCTTTGCCAAAGTCGGCATCTCGGCAGCGGCAGGCATCATCAACTTCGTCGTCCTCACGGCGGCCCTGTCCGGCTGTAACAGCGGCATGTACAGCTCAGGCCGTATGCTCTATACGCTGGCCCAGAACGGCCAGGCGCCGAAGATTTTCGCCAAATTGTCACCGACCGGCGTGCCGCGCAACAGTATTGCCGTCACCATCGTTGTCCTGGCTATCGGCGTCATCCTCAACTATCTCATTCCGGACTCCAAATTGTTCCTCTATTTATACAGTGCCTCCGTTTTTCCGGGCATGGTCGCCTGGTTCGTCCTGGCCTATGCCCAGAAAAATTTCCGCAAAGCCTGGGGACCGGAAGTCATGGCGAAACATCCTTTCAAATCGCCGCTCTATCCTTATTCCAATTACTTCTGCATCATTTTCCTGATTCTCGTCACCATCGGCATGATTTACAATCCTGATACGCGCATGTCCATCTTCTCGTCGTGGGTCTACATCGCCGCCGTCGTCATCGCCTGGTTCGCCTGTGGCCTGAACAAGAAACAGTACGATAAATAAGGGCACCTCATCGAAGGGGCTGGAGGAGATGCGGCGACGGTCGCCAAAACTGAATCGGAATCGTGATTATCTGTCGCAGGTCTATGGCTTTCCCTGGGCCTGCGATGTATAATACAGTTAGATTAAAATTAAGGAGATGCATACTCATGGCAGTTAATGTTATCAGCACGACTAAAGCTCCGGGCGCAGTAGGCCCGTATTCCCAGGCTATTAAAGCCGGCGATTTCCTCTTCGCATCCGGTCAGATTGCCATCAACCCGGAAAAAGGCAAGATCGTTTCCGGCGGTGTCGTCGAACAGGCTGAACAGTGCATGAAGAACGTCGGCGCTATCCTCGAAGAAGCCGGCCTCTCTTACGATGATGTCGTCAAGACGACGGTTTACCTGACGGACATCAACTTCTTCGGCGCCGTCAACGAAGTCTATGGCAAATACTTCCAGAAGAACCTGCCGGCCCGTTCGTGCGTCGAAATCAGCCGCCTCCCGAAAGACGTCTTCGTAGAAGTCGAAGTCATCGCCTATTGCGGGAAATAAGCTGGATTTATAGTGGCTCGTGATTCGTGGCTCGTTATTCGTAGGGCGGCCCGCTGTGCCTTAAATTTAAAACTATCCGCTAACCACTAACAACTAAAAGGGACTGTCGCATGAAGGCTTCTGCTATCATGCAAAATCCTTTAGACTTAAAATTTTTTCGTTCGTAGTTCATCATTCATCGTGATAGGTTGATATTTTTCATCCCGTACGACAAACGATGAACGACCTACGACCAACGTAAAAAAGCGCTGTCTTCATGCGACAGCGCTTTTTTTACCTCCCAAGCAGGAAATCGGGGGTCTCATGTCTAATACTTATAATATAAGGAAAAGGAGTGATAACTATGTTTAAACGTACGGCATCGGATATTATGGAAAAGAATTTCGTTACGGCAACGCCGGAAACGTCGGCCTTCGATTTGGTCAACATGTTCGTCAAGAACCACATTACGGCCATTCCCATCATCAATGAAAAAGATGAGCTCGCCGGCATCGTCACCGATGCGGATTTGCTCTACAAGAAGGTCAAACCTCATGTCCCTCACTATGTCAATCTTTTGGGAGCCAGCATTTATTATAACGGCATCAGCGAATACGACAAGGGGTTCAAGAAACTCATGGCCTGCACGGCGAAAGATATGATGACCAAAGACGTCATCATTGCCGCACCGGATGCGGAAGTCGAACAGATCGCCGGCGTCATGGTGGCCGAACATCTGAAGGTCATTCCTATTGTTAAAGAAAAGCACATCGTCGGCATCGTCACCCGAGGCAACATCCTCGATGAATTGTACCGTGAATACGGCGACGACTAGGGGAAAGGGGGAATAGACAATGGCTGAAAACATCAATAAAGGTCCGGGACCGGGCGAAGACAAGGAAGCGGAACGCCCTGTCGTCCGCGTCAAAGATGTCATGGAAAAGGTTTTCGTCTCGGTGACACCGGATATTCCCATCCGCGACGTCTTCCGCATCTTCATCAAGCATCGCCTGCTGGCTGTGCCCGTCGTCGATGAAGAAGACCACCTCATCGGCCTCATTTCCAGCGCCGACCTCATGTACCGCAGTTCGAAGCCACACATTCCGCGCCTGCCCTTCATCGGCACCAAAATTTATACCAGCCGCGTCGGCAAATACGCCAAGGAATTCAAGAACCTCCTGGATCAGCCCTGCGAAAAATTGATGACCAAGAACGTCATGATCGCGACGCCCAAGGCCGATGTCGAACAGGTCGCAGCCGTCATGATCCTGGAACACTTGAAGGTTCTTCCTGTCGTGGACAACAAGCGCGTCGTCGGCATGATCACCCGGGCCTGCATCCTCAAAGATTTGTACCGGGAATGGAAGTATTAGACCTTTGTGACTAGTCACTCTCTGCCTCGTGTGCTATAATATTATAATCGAATGATTTAGGCAGCGGCCGCTGCCGCAGAAAGTATTTCACGAGGAGGCACTTAATGGATACCAAAGAACTCGTCATCGTTGTCGATTTTGGTGGTCAGTATAACCAGCTCATTGCACGGCGCGTCCGTGAAAACCACGTATACTGTGAAGTATACCCGTATCACAAAGCAGTTGCAAAGATTAAAGAACTTCAGCCCCAGGGCATCATCTTTACCGGTGGTCCTGGCAGCGTCTATGAAGATAATGCGCCGAAGATCGAAGAAGAAGTCTTCCATCTCGGCATCCCCGTCCTCGGCCTCTGCTATGGCATGCAGTTCATGGCCCAGACCTTAGGCGGCGAAGTCAAACACGCCGACATGCGCGAATTCGGCAAGACCGAAATCGATGTCAATACGGCTTCGCCTTTGTTCAAAGGCCTGCAGGAAAAAGAAATCGTCTGGATGAGCCATCAGGACTACGTCGCTTCCATCCCGGAAGGCTTTGAAATCGTAGCCCACACGGCCAACTGCCCGGTCGCTGCCATGCAGAACCCGGCTAAGAAGCTCTATGCCATGCAGTACCATCCGGAAGTGCTCCATACGGAACACGGCAAGGAAATGCTCCATAACTTCCTCTTTGAAGTCTGCGGCTGCACCGGTTCGTGGACTATGGCCAACTATGCCAAGACGGCTATTGCCAATATCAAAGAAACCGTCGGCGACGGCAAAGTCGTCCTGGCCCTTTCCGGCGGCGTCGACAGCTCTGTCGCAGCAGCCCTCATCTCCAAAGCCGTCGGCAGCCAGCTGACCTGTATCTTCGTCGACCACGGCCTGCTCCGCAAGAACGAAGGCGACGAAGTCGAAGCGGCCTTCAAGGACAGCGGCATGAACTTCATCCGCGTCGATGCGTCGGAACGCTTCCTGAAGAAACTCGAAGGCGTCAGCGACCCTGAACGGAAACGGAAAATCATCGGCGAAGAATTCATCCGCGTCTTTGAAGATGAAGGCCGTAAAATCGGTTCCGTCGATTTCCTGGCCCAGGGGACCATTTATCCCGACGTCATTGAATCCGGTGCCGGCGATGCAGCCGTCATCAAGAGCCATCACAACGTAGGCGGACTTCCGGCTGTCGTCGATTTCAAAGGCCTCATCGAACCGCTCCGCAACCTCTTCAAAGACGAAGTCCGCGAACTCGGTGCCGAACTGGGCTTGCCAGAATACCTCGTATGGCGCCAGCCTTTCCCGGGACCGGGCCTGGCTATCCGCGTCATGGGTGAAATCACCAAAGAAAAACTGGCCATCCTCCGCGATGCCGATGCCATCTTCCGCGAAGAAATCACCAATGCCGGCATGCAGCGCGATATCAACCAGTACTTCGCCGTCCTGACCAATAACCACTCTGTCGGCGTCATGGGCGACTTCCGTACCTATGACTACACCTTGGCCCTGCGCGGCGTCACCACGACCGACTTCATGACGGCTGACTGGGCGCGTATCCCATACGACGTCCTCGATAAAATTTCCAGCCGCATCGTAAACGAAGTAGACCACATCAACCGCATCGTGTACGACATCACCAGTAAACCACCCGCAACGATTGAATGGGAATCGTTGCAAATTGCCTCACAAATCGCTTCACCAAGCCGTTTGTGAGGCTTTCTTTTTTTCAAAAGTTCCAAAAGTGTACCAGAAAAATTTAAAAAACCTTTTTTAGGGCCTATTTTTGCCAAATTTCTCGAACAAAAAATGTGCATTTTTATACGTATAAAACAAAAGCGGTTACAAAAGCCGAGTAGATTTGCAATGTAAAAATATACACGGCCAACGGCCTTGTGCGTAGGAGCCGACCCGGACAGGGTGGCCTGCTGCGATATTTAACAACACCTTGTTCTAACATTATGGAGAGCCTTTACGAATCACGAACACCGAGCTGCGTGTTTTTCCTCGGTTTCATATGCGGCTTCGCCGCGAGATACTCAAATCGTATTACGAACATGTGCCACTCGTCATAAATTACGGCTACGTACAGGATTCACGCGGGCTCGCCACGTGTGAGCCCCTACGATGCGGCTTCGCCGCGACGAACTTATGATTGTATTACGACCATGTGCCATTCGTTATAAATTCCGGCTATGCACAAAATTCACGCGGCCTTTTTGGCCCGTCAGGCGCCGACCATAAGAAGGCGCATGACGGTTGCCAAAACGGACAGCTGTGGCTGCCCGCCTTTATCAGGACGGCCCCTACAGAATCGCAGCTAGGCGATAAATGGAAACAACGTTCACCGGACATAAAATATACACGGCCAACGGCCTTGTGCGTAGGGGCCGACCCGGACAGGGCGGCCCACTGTGAGATTTTACCGTAGCCTGTTCTGATATAATGGCAGGTCTTTATGAATTTGAAATGGACAAAGCAAACAGGCGCTGTCTTCGCGTGACAGCGCCTGTTATACTAGATTTTTGATGATTGAATTTTTCAAGTAGACGGCAATGTCTGCCTGTGATATACTGAATCCGAGGTTTTGCCTAAAACGGTAGGCGGTTGGTCCCTTGCTTTTCCCGGAGGGACTTTGTGTGCCCCTCCAATCCAACTGGAAAGGAGGGGAGGACAATGACTTTAACGGTGGATCTGTTTATCAGTATACTATCTTTCGGTATGGCCGCATTTGCAATTGGTTATGCCCTAGGTCAGAGTTCAAATAAAACACAAAAATAGCCGCCAGAGACCCCCATCTTAAGCGACTATTTTTGTTGACTTATCGGGGCCAACCGTCTATCGGCAGGACCTCTTTTCATGTCTATTATAACGTCATTTATTTATCTTCGTCAAGCGGATACTATGTGATGGATTTAGGCAGTTAGCCTTTACTGTACAGTTGTGGAGTCGGACTCATATGCGGCTTAGCCGCGAGATACTCAAATCGTATTACGAACATGTACCATTCGTCATAAATTCCGGCTATGCACAAAATTCACGCGGCCTTTTTGGCCCGTCAGGCGCCGACCATAAGAAGGCGCCTGACGGTTTCCAAAACGGACAGCTGTAGCTGTCCGCCTTTATCAGGACGCCCCCTACAGAATCGCAGCCAGACGATAAATGGAAACAACGTTCACCGGATACAAAATATACACGGCCTCTGGCCTTGTGCGTAGGGGCCGACCCGGACAGGGCGGCCCGCTGTGAGATTCAACCATAGCCTGTTCGATATAATGGTAAGTCTTTACGAATCACGAATCACATGATGTGTCATTAATTTTGAATTTATAAACTTCCTTTGCAGGACTTTATAAGTTTTTTGTAGAATCTATATAGCATATATTGAGATTGAGAGGTAAGTCTTTTTAAGGAGAATGAGGCATATGATGAAACGAATTGTAAGTATGTTGCTACTTACTGGAACTTTATTGATAGGAAATACAGTGTTTGCCTTTTATGCAGATGAAAGCTCTGATGTTAATCTTGGGATGGTTCAATCTTATAGCCGTTCGGCAATCAACGTTATTGATGATGACTATAATGGGCCTGTGAATTCAGACCAGTACTGAAAATTTTAAGAGTGCATGATA